>JAAUYG010181052.1_pt1 | contig 14633 bp, 8 predicted proteins | sample 7278091 | NCBI WGS metagenome assembly JAAUYG01 (sample SAMN14350201, study PRJNA611818) | marine sediment metagenome | isolation source: surface marine sediment (0.6m) | place: French Polynesia: Moorea | collected 2018-08 | reverse complement strand
GAATTCCTATAAGCAAGTTTTGTGAGGACTGTCACAGGGAGTAGGTAGAAAAAGTTTGGTTGAAAAAGAATCGCAACTGTAGGAGGAGTAGCGTTTTGAAATTTTCACTCCCATAGGGTCCCATGTTAACGAAAATGAAAAAAGTCCGTTAAAATTCAAAATTTTTAAAAACGGAAAAAAACAGTACGGAGATATGGTGGATAGCTACCTTTCCACAAAAATTGGCATTAATTCGCTTGATGGTTTCTGAGAAAATGCGTTTTACAGACGGATGCCTGCGCCACGGCATTAGCTCTGCTGACACAGTCAAGCAGAGCTAAAAACTGGTAATCATATATACCTGGCGGTAATGTACAATATGTGCATATCAAACATAAGCTGTTTTGGTTAAAAATTAACATTTTATTCATAAACAAGTTGCATACATATTACAATAAGGGACCCGCATATATGGGGTATGCCGTATACAGACGATCGTATTTGATAGTTTTTTTTTACAAGGAACGGGCTTAAAACTAGGTTTAACTACCTACAAACATTCCCAACAGTTCTAAGAAGTGACATGCATTGCGAGCTGAAGCGCTTTTCTCAACAAAAAAGTTGCATTCATATGGTGTTGAATATACAGCCAAGGGGACACATACCAGTTTACACAGAGGCTGCCACAGAGGGTCAAATATTTCATCAGCAAATATGCATCATATCCTTTCTGAGATGCCACACTCAATTTTGGACTTGCTTAAAATTGGGACTTACAGATTATATGCAAACACTTCTAAGTTCAGTTTACGTACAAAAGATTTTTTTTTTCAGTAGATGGGACACATTTATAGCAGTTGAATTCTTGTGCGACGGGTAGGCATTGTGGACTGTAATTAGGATAAAACTTGAGGATCCTATAAATTGGTACAAGCTGGATCCTACATATTGTCATAGTTTCTGATTTAATACTTCCCCTACTGGATTTGCAATAAGCAGAAGACACTATTACAACATTTACCCAAAGAATAGTCTTGTTTAATGTTACAGAACTTGCCTGCCAATGCTTAACTGTGGTCGAGTCAGGTCGACTTCTTGAAGCAAAATAGCACAGGAAACTACTGGCCGATTGATACGAAACACCAATTGCCGATTTTCATCATCAGAAAGTAACACTAACGCTGCCTCATATTCCTCATGGGTAATACATGCATATTAACAGTGATTTCAAAGCAATGTCCACAATGCAGAAATTTCATATATCCATAGAACAACAGTATTAGGGCGTCACCAAATACGTATTGCTCAGTCATCACTGATTTGTAAGGAATATCATGCCCACAAGCTCCACAACTTAATGGGAATAATTAATATGCTACACATCCTATAAGATCAAATTTTAAATATATCAAGGTGTCATATACATACACAGCACCAATTGTTCTGGTTGTCAGTGGATGTCATAATGTCTGGTTGCATAAGAGCTCACACTTTCTTAAAACTTACAGGAGTTATGATATTTTGCAAATCCTCATTTTAACCTTGGCTTAAGCATTTTAATGCAGTCCTACACAGCGATAAGTGTTGAAATCTGTAAATGTACTACGAAGCAAAGTATAACATATTTATGCATATTTTAATTTTGTGTTATGGTTAGGTGTTTATTGACAAAACGGAACCGCAGTAGCTTTTAATGGTTTAACAAACATCGCCAGATGCAATGAAAAGATCCACAAACTGTGCTGTGAACTCCAGTGTCATTTGTAATACAAACGTGTACAAAAGAAATTCACAATCATGTTAGGCAATAAATATTCACTGAAGGATATTTATCGACAAATTACCCCCGTCAAGTTTTCGTGTTTAAACACTCGAGTATGCCGAGTTCAACACAGTGTGACAACCATGTATGTACAAGCAATATTTTTTACTATAATGTGTGTACTCCAGCAGTCGATATATTTTAAGCACAAGGATCATCCCATTTCGGGGCGATGTCAGGGGGTTAAGCTTGTCCACAAGCTTGAAATAGTGCTAACTGAAACCTTCACCTTGTAGGCAAACTGTTGCAAATAAAACTATGCCATTGCCCCCAGTCCAGAATTACCACACTACCGGTACTATATATTGCTATATGATACATGTGTAAAGCAACAACACCAGCTGAAAGATTTATCAAGTTCTGCAGTTGATCTGTACAAGAACTATCACTTCATGCAGTATTTACCAAACTGTGCACAAAGCAATGGTAGACAACTAGATCGAAGCCAAGCAAAAAGCGATTTTGTGAGCAGCAATATTGCTCCAGCAACAGTCGAACCCGTTTGCAGTATTAAGCAGAACCACCACTGCTCTCTATACACTGCGCTGCATTTCAGATCTAAATCCTGATTTAACATACACCAGACCGTGTGATTAAACTACACCACACATGCAAATTCCTACCAGAAACGACCGAGAATTTGCAACTCCTGCAAATACATACAAATATGGTACATTTCATAACCATACAAAAATGAGCACCATTTCGCTGTAACTGGTCATGTCCAAACATATTTTGCAGTCACAGGACCAGTTGTAAAGGGAAAATGAAAATGTACATTATTAACAGAGATAACACAACAAGCCTACTTTACAGACTGCAAGAACAGCAATAACTAAAAGAGTATTTCTTGCTAAAGAGTTTTGTGTCTGCATATGTATACTTGACAATGCCACCATATTATGTAAAGCAACTCCCGTATCACCTAAAGGCCGATATTTCATGTGGACCTGCAATCAGCATATATATTCGCAGCAACAGACAAGTTTTGTGCCCTTTATACAAATGTGTACGTTTCAAAAACCGTACGTATCGTGCAAATGCAAATTACAGCAAAACCAAGCTAGCTACAGTCAGATTCACATTCAGTGCCAAACTTTTATGGTTCGAATAATGCTCAACATTACATTGAAAAAGGTTAATATCCAAGATTTGTACAACAAGACTTAATATCAATAATAAAGTCATGGCTAAAAGTACACATAGCAGCTCACACAGTGGGTAGCCATTTTAACATGAGACACCTTTAAAATATCAATTTTAATATCAACATATAAAAACTTATAAAATCCAGGAGCCATGCTGTGAGATACATGTGTGTAATTCTAAATTATGATTCTACTGTTGTATGATTCAAATATTGTTAGAATGCAAAACACCCAAATTAAAGACACTGCCGGTATTTTATGTTTGATCAGATTAACTGTGATAGCAATGGAAATAAAACATCAGTAGTTATTAGCTCAGACCTACATGCACATATTACAATGGCGCATGCAAACTGCCATGCAGCCACTTCCTTTACTTTCACAGTAAAATTTTGTTTTGATGAACACAATTTCTCTTGATGATCCTGAGCTTCAAAGCATATGCCCACAAAGTGTACTGCTGCTTAAACTATCCAAGCCAACATTTGCCAATAGTGTGAAGAACAGAGTGATAACTATGTGCTATACACATGTGACAGCAGTATATACAGACATTTAGGCCATATTACAACTGGGTCTTATGATTAAGACCTTATCTATTCAGTCACATTGTCCAATCAGCAGTATATGCATAGCAATTTAAATTTTCAGCTGTCCAATCACAGAGTGTCTAACATCAGGACTTCATGAAACGGCCTTGACCAATCATAACCTTTGTAACAAAGTTAACAATGGCATGGGCTGGCTGGCCAGGATCTAGCTCCGCGAAAATGTGACATGCATTGTCAGTGTTGCTCCCCTGTTTCCTGGCAACAAAGCCAAACAACCTGGAACATGCATAAAGTTGAATACGTTATCATTGAACAGATGAATATCTTCACACAGCGTTTATAGAGTTTTTATTAACATGTTTACAATTTCACATGGCAGCCAATGTGTGTCTTTTAATGTGTGGTTACAAGTTTTCCAATCTGCATGCATGACACAAATTTTGATGTGAGCTCCTATATTTTTTCATTTGAACATTATATTGGTAAAATATGCTGTAACACCACATCAACTTGTGTTTTCCTACTGTCCTTCATTTAAACAGGTTATATCTGTAACATATATTGGAAAACTATTTTACTTAGGCATCTATATTCTTTTTCCTTTTAATAAACATAAATATTTATAATATGTTGGAACACCATACTATTTTTTTTTTCAATCTACTCTGCTAAATACTTACACAAGGCAAATTAATCACTTGAGCAATCTCAGTATATTGTGTTTAAAAATAACCACTGTAGTTAGATTTCCATTCAATTATACTTACTTGGCCTCTATTGTTTTGGGTTCTCCAGAAGTATCGTCCTTTACGTTCCATCTGTAAGAACAAGTAAATAGTTATGCCACAAAAAGGACTGAAGGAAAATATTATTAAGATGTGGTATTGCATAGCATTTCCTAAAAGTTGCTAGACTACCAAGCATGACTCCAATAAAAGAGTAACACCCATCGTTCCATATACTGCAAAGATACATGACTTATTTTATTCACCAAGGATATAACTGGTACAATGGTCTAACAAGAAATAAATAAAGTACCATGGCTCTCATAGTATACTCGGCTTCTTTACCTTCACTCAGTCTTACACCTACATGTAATATACAGTCTTACACCTGCATGTAATATACTGAGCAATAGATACACATTGTTTTACCAACTGTAGCTCTTGTAAATAAATTCAGGATCTTTTAGGCAACAAAGCAGACTTACTTTCTGTCTTCTGGATCCATTCCACAGAAAGTGACAGTGTTGACAGGGTAGTGACGTCGGAAAAATAATCTGGAGACAAACAAAACAAAATACTTGTCAATTATTTTTGTTAAGACAAGACTCCCTGATATGAATTGGATTACATGAATAGTCTTACAAACTGGCAGAAAATGGCAAGCACCTTGATGCTCCACTCCATTGCCTAGGTTGTTCTTTGTGTTGCTCTTTACTATTTTTTTACTAATTGCACATCTGTTGAATTCAAAATATTTCCTTGACAGTTGATTGGTGAAGCAAGAGCCATGTGGTTTCCACTGACCAATCGGATCCTTTCATAAACCATGGTTACCAGGATTTCACGGAGGAATTATTGGAGAGACCCCAAACTCACTTTCTCTTGTTATCCGTCAGCGTAACTCCCTGATTGGACACTTTGAACTGTACAACAGTGGTGGACTGTGACGGAGACGACTGTAATGTCTGTTTGATTGCCTTTGCCACAGCCTCAGGTCCTGTCAGACTCTCCATATCCACACTGTTCAAGTACAGGACATTACAGGCTGAAAGAACACAAAAAAACATCATTTATGGCAAAATGTCAAACCCAAACAGCATACCAGTTCTACCTTCAGTGTGTGTTCCTTGGAACTATGATTAATGACTTTTTTGTATGTTACAGTTCCTGCCAAAAACATTTAAGCCAGTCAGATTTTTATCTATGCAATAAATACATCAATGAGGAGCTTGTCAGATTTCTCCACTCAATACATTCCTGTTGAAACAGTTGTAAATCAAAATGTTCTAACGATTTTTAAATCGAACTGCAATACTTAATATAAAAGACATAAATAGGTATACAAGTAGAGAACAGGCAAAAGGAATATAATACAGCAAGAAAGTGTTGGAATATAAGGTTCTGAGAAACAAATCATGCACATGCACTTAAAAGTAGAAGAAGTCACCCTACAGTCTGCGATATTTCACACTTGCTCTCTTTAAATTTAAATATCCAATCTTGATCTAAAAATGCTTTAACCCGAGACATTCTCTGATTCAAATTGTGGGTTTACTATTAAACAAGAAAACACCGAGCTCAAAGCTGCACTTTTGATCAGATACCAGCACTTTCAAAATGGTCATATGGTGAAGATAGGAATTGCACCGAAAGCTCTACGATCAGGTTTTAAATATACCATATCCTGAGTATAACAGGCTAGCAACTAAATTTTGTTTGTACTCAAACACCTAAACAGGATTCTCAGAATGTAATATGGTGATTGCTTGTCTCTATAATAACAGCAGTATTACATTCCAGATCTTGCGCAGATATGTTACAGAGTATTACAAAACAAGACCCCTGTCATGAGTCATGACACATTTGGGCATCAACTATTCAGCTAAAAAGTATCTATAAAGGTATATGAATAATTGTGTAATAACAGAACCAATCAGTAACATCACTCGCATGCACTTTAATAAAGGCCTTTCAAAAAAAAAGCTCCCAAACTGCAGGTTATAAATGCAAGCACACTGAAAAATCGAGTCCAATTTAATTAATTTTTGTTTACATTTTTTAGATTACATGTAACACTAATTTATATTTACTTGTTTCCCTAAACCCTCCAATTAACATGTAAATGTACCTCTTAACAAGCTTATTTTCACAAGTAGAACAGTTATAAATAAATGTGTTACAAAGGTTCCGTGTCCGGCCATACTCGTACTATGACAACGCCAAAATCCTGAAGTTAAACTTATACCATTCATCTTTTGTTGTAAACTTTTTATTGTTGTCAGGCAAAGATTACGCTTACATAAGACAATATTTGCGGGGATTCAATTTAAAATCAGGCATTTTTAAAAGTGCAAAAGAATGCCGTTCTATTCCATTTGTAAGTCACTGCACTTAGGTAGGAATAACTCCATGAGTATAGTGGTCTATGCCTGAAGAAATTGGAAGCTATAATAACAGTGCAAGGACAGACTAAGCACAAGAGTAAAGTAATAGTTGAAGATCCATATAAAAGAGTAAAGAGGAGCTGGAGCAAAGATTAAGATGGACATACACATAAGGCCTTAATGATTAAGTATCGGCTTCTTGTTAGCCAACAATGTGTAAAGAGATTGAATGTATAGATGCTGAGTTTCATAGAGAATAGTGGGAGATTCCTACACTGAGTAAAGAAGAGCTAAAGATTCAGATGGAGGTACATTGTACATACATGTATATATGAGTATCTAGTGTGTTTAGGATCAGTTACGATTCTGACCTGCACCCTGTGAAAACAACTGCGAGGCAGAGTTGGGGATATCTGCACGCAAGTCAGTCGAATCCTCACTCACGTCTGAAACAGCAGAAAGCAATTTGTTATTGCACACAGCACGGCACTCGACACTGCACGCATGGAACCACCGGAAACTCCGGCTGTGTATATATGTATGCAATACCTGCTCCTTGAGCAAGAATCTGTGCAGCTGAATTCATCGTTTCTGCCTCACTGCCATCCAGGAAATCTGTACTGAAGTCTATATGGACAAAGAGAAATGAGACATGTATACACAAATGATAATGATGAATGTTGATGAACCAAAAAGCAAACTGGAACAAGTTTGGGTGCATTAAATATATATCCAACACCAATAACTTTTATTTCTGGTTAAATACTAGGCTGATAAAATGCACAAACTGTATGTTCACATAACTCCAACATTTTGGCATAAAATAATACTTACAGGAGTGTGTTTACTTCATAATACATTTTTGCAAAAAGGTCTGAACTGAAATATGATCAAAATTATATCGGTTCTTATGTAAATTACAGTACATACCAGCCTTCTAGGCATTTGGTTTATTCTAAAATACATGCAATCTTTCTGTTACTAATAAGGCCATGATGCTCAATTTGACATGCTTTCAGCATTTGTACCTAATGACTACATGTACTGTGATATTGCGATGCAATAAGCAATGGCAGTCACTAAGTTTTACCAATGCTAGTACCTACTTATTTCATTAGTAACAACGAACTGTAAGTGTACCAATATATAGCCGATTAATATCTGTCAATGTTGGACTAGAAACCTTTGCATGCAATTTAAATACTAAATCTCCAAAGTTTACAAGTAAATGCATTTTCCTATTAACCATAATATATACAAGCTAAGTTGCAAAAGATACTCAAAACAAATAATTAATTAAAAGCAAAATTCATAGTTACTGCTGCCATAAACTCAATTCTTTGTTTCTTTTTATAGAATAAGCAAGGCTCAAAATGCAATAATAAAGCTGTTATTACAACTATACTACGAGTAGTCTCAGTAGCATTTTTCTTTTTTCGCAAACGTAAGTACTAATGCATCCATGCAAATGTACATGTGTAAAACCAAAATATAATTTAATTTTATGGTATTTTTTATAAATATTTAAAGCACAAAGAAAATAGAACAGGGTCAGTAGAACACAAAACAAAGCATAAAGCTCAACAGTGGTTAATGCTGCCAGAAGTATGTTTTATCCAGCATATTTGCATGTCTTAAAATTGTTTTTGAAGTTATTTTATTAATGAGAACATAAAACTAAGTATGGCAACCATTCAGACATAAATCTTACATTTTACACAGGTATATGTTTACAGCAATACAAAAGTTGTTTTCACAAGAGCATGGTCATTTTAACCTCAGTAAATAAGCCCACACAAGTACAAGTAAATATATGCTCAGTTATCGATAAATGTAAAATAACACCAGTTATCAAATGACGTCCTTGCTGTTGTACTACATCAAGTGCAAATGCATATTAAAACTATATACATGTACTCCTCCAAAGATCATCTTGCTGTAGAAAGTTATTCCTTTTCAAAAAACACACTGAAGTTACACATTTTTCAACTATACATGTATAGGTATCCAACTGAAGAATGGGTAAGGTCAAACCATGCAGTTAATATAGTCTCTGATGACATGTTAACCAGATATATTATGGATGGATCCTCATTTTCAGCCCGGAAGACTGTTCGGTCGAGTCCATGTAAGGAAAAGAAGATCAAGGGAGATAGAGGGGGAGGGAGACTATTCTCTATTTACTCTTACCTCCTTCAGCTTGATCAGACACTGTGGATATCTGATCCTGGTAATTTTCTTTTGAAAACCAGGGAAATCCATATCAAGTTACAACTAAATTTTGCTATTCTGCAGGTATGCTCAGCAACCATGCAACCACATACGTACGTACATACATAGAGAGGTACACATATATACACGACACATTTTTTTTTACGGGCAATCAAAAAAGAAGATTATATTCCGCACATGCAAAACTGATTCGCTAAAATTCCTAAACTTAGTGCTGTAGAAACTAATACTAAGGAATCACCTATTGAAACATCAGAAATTATTTTATTTGCTAGATCTACCAATAACAATTATCCAAACCCTAACTGCTGAACCAATATTTTTTTCCTAAAGTTCCAAGTGCATTGTACTATGGATAAACATCTATGTCAACTCTCCACCAAAGATCATGCTAACTTTTAAATCTGCAACTCTCAAATTCCCAATTAAATTACAATTAGTAATTATTTCCGGAAAATAAATTTTGAGGCTAGTTGACAAGCCTATAAACCGAGAAATCCATGCATAATTTTCAACAGAGAAATTCTATAGCTTTACATATTCACAACAATAGTATAGGAAGAACTAACCAACCCTACTGGAGTCAACTAGTGAGTCTTAAATAGAACTTATTCCGGTTTTATGAGAAACAGTAACATTTACAGTAAAGCAAGTCTAATATTCAAACCAGAAAAACATGAATTTCTTGCATAACAAAACCCAGGACTGTGATTGGGGGATGGTGCAGTCACATGACAGCCTGTCCATCCAATCACTGCAAACATGCAGAAGACAGAAACACTTGTTTTAAACCCCGAGTGTCAAAATTTGCATTGTTAACAGTGATTGGTCAGATTTTAAATTTACCTTGTTCGGGTAGCAACAGTTTGCACGGTAAGGCCAAAGGTGTTATAGAGTGCTGGTATACCAATGCTGCCAAGCTTCCTGCAAATATAGCAAACAAACATCACATGTAGGAATTCAACTTTCATTGCATTGATATTTCAACATCTGTTCCCAATCGTTGGAATAAATCTGAATCTTTGGAATAAAGCATTATCTTAAACAGCCACCAGGTGGATCTTGAACATGATATGAAAATCGCTCACTCATACAGTGATACATGTATGTATCTTTCAGATATCGCAAATTTCGAACTCTTTCCTACTCCAAAAATCCAGAGGTCCTTCAATACAACTCAAATATCAAAGGGCAACTATGACATTTGTGGCGTAATCAAGTATGCAACACATAATCAAGGTATGCACCACCATGAAGAAAAAATATCTGATTTATGACGTGGGGGCATTTTTGGTTTCTTTAATTTTTCTGACTATCACCAGTACTTACATAATAGAGCATACATAAAGTTTATAAGCACCACAACTTTAAATGTACACTATAAGTGATGATTTAAATTTATAATACATGTAAACTACACGTACCAACAAACACAAGAAACCTTCACATGGAAAAGAAATACACCACTAACAAGCTGAAATCTTAAGTCTTATATTATGCAAATATCAGTTAATTTTCTTAATTTTTTAAAACAATATTCTGCCGCTATATATGGCCTCACCAAACACAGGCTCATTACTGCATCCCTTTAGCTTGACCCCCTTTGCCGTGGGCTCAATCAGGAAGTGTCGTACAAGTTCAGCCTGTGGGTCACCTAGTGAGTCAAGGGAATTGAGAGACACACTGAAAACACAAATCTTTCCCCAAAATTCTAAGATCAAAACTTTTATGAACATCATGATTTAATCAATTTACTATTTCAAAAAATTCCACCATACCAAGAGATAGAACAGAAAACTTACTTAAAATTGAAAACATCTGTCATCTTTTATTTTCAATATGGCTACCACCAACATGAATGTTTATGACCCATAAGACCCCAAACAAAGGAAAATGGAAACAAAAATGTCTACACCCCAAAATACAGTGCATGGCAGAATGGAATACAGAAAAGAAATCAATCTAAAGTACTTGGTAGATCTACAAATCTAATATCTATATTTTTTAAATATAGTTTTAAATTTTAATCATGTACAAATGTCGTTTAAATGTGCATACCTCCTTTAGTCTGGACATTGGGTGGCACCTGCGCCACTTTCAGAGCAAGACCGAAAGCTCCTGGGAAGGAATTACTGTCCCGGACAACAAATGTTCCAGGCTGCTTATCCTTCAGCAAAGTGATTGCTAAGCATAAGAAACAGATGAATCATTATGAAAGTTTCAGCAAAACATGGGGCAGCTTCTACCTGTGTTGTTTTCAGTACTCTATGTTGTCCATTTTGGCTGGGTTCCAGTTGTTACCAGTATCGTTAATGTTATGTATCACTATGTAATACATGTATGGAACATGTCACTGACAATAAACAAAAGCACATATATCTGCTTTCCACATATCACATGCTACATGTAAATGTTAGTTTATATAAAATATTTAACTGCAATACTTATTCTAAATGTAATTGAGAATATAGATTTAGAAAGCCGTAATGCTCCTTTAACTAGGAGAGAACTCCCCAATCTTAGTTTCAGCCAGCTTTACACATGAAATAGAATTCTGTAAACTATAGGGTTTATCTGTACAACAATGTAATATTTACCTTCTTCTCTCGAGATGTGTGGCTTGTACCAGAACTTCGATGTATCCCGTACAAATCGTGGTGTATGATGCACGATTTCACCTCCCTCTGAAAATACATAAAGGAATATGCTCTTTGAGCCTTTCAGTTACTGTTACTGCATTCAACATTAGAAATATAGAGCTAAAAAGTATACAAAACCCAAGTTAACATGAAACAATTAACTTGATATTATATCATGTTAATTATTTTCTACCTTCATATGTCATTACAGTGACATCTTCCACTGCAAAGGCACCATCCAAAGGCAAAGTGTGTGCTGCTCCCAGAATTTGATCTTTGTCTTTATAATGCAGGCACCGGGCCACAATTTTCCTACACTCTCCCTCCACTGGAAACCCTACCCTACAAACATGTTCAAACATTCTGTCCTCAGTACATGTCACTTCAAGGCACCTTTCGATTTCTTTTCTCAAATTTTTCTCACAGTCTTCTACTCCATCTTCGTCCACCTCGGGTACACCTTTGAATACGAGATTGTTTCTCCTCAACCAACATCCTTGTTCTTCAATCTGCTCCTGCAGAAACAGCTGTTTACATTCCATGTCTTCCAAACGTTTTCTCAGGTTTCCATTTTCGTTTCGTAAATTTGTGATCTCCTGTGACAACTGTAGTGCCAGCTCTTCTGTCTTGCTGTTCAGGTCCTTCCGAAGCAGCTTTAACTCCTTCAAAACCTCAATAAGGCTACCTTTATTGGAAGGTTTGGTGTTTTTTTCCCTGTCTACCATCATGGTTATTCTCGGCTCGGTGTTTGGCAAAACCATTTTCCTAAGTTTACCCCACAAACCAGGTCCTGGGTTTAGTTGAATGTCGCCACTCCGTAACATCAGTAACGACAAGTAGAACGATGACGAGCGACTCTTTGGGTGTTTACCGATTGGCAGCTCAAACCTTCTGTTCCTCCGCATTTCTTCATCAAGGCCGATTCCCTTGGCAGTCATTTTTGCAAAGCTGATTTAGTACAAACTTCCAAGAACTGATCTCAAATATCCTGATTCCTGGGGAAACTAGCCCTCAAGTTGAGCTTTAGCTATCAGAGCCCAGTTCCCACACTAACCACACTTCCTGGTACAGGCTGCGATCTGCATGGTCTGTGGGCCACATTTTCAGGTATCAGCGGGCTGATATTACCAAAGCAACAAACAGCCTGAGAGATCTGCGTTTTATTCCTAGAAGAAAAACTTATGCCAGTGCTCTTAATTGCCACTGCTCTGATTTGCCAGTGATCTGATTTGTTGCTCGTAATTTATTTGTTTGTCACAGAACTTCCTGATACTCCATATTAATCTGCCATGATGTCGATATCAAAGAATCTGATTAACTCATATTTCGCTTTCCAATCTTTTGTTGTAGCCTCTAGTTTATTCCAATTTGTGGCTCCCGTTATGTGATTCTGCGTCATCTTGTTCTATGGCAGTATGAGAATGCCAGAGCATGACGTCAATCCAAGAAAGGTACAAAGACCTATCTATTGATCTGCGACATTCTCAGTCATGCACCAACGATTTCAGATAATTTTCTGTGACATATGGCACTCTGTGGACCTCAACGTGGGCGAGAGCTTCACCCAGTAGCACTAAGACAGCCACAGTTTAATACCCAGGTACTTATGGTACTTTTGTCTGTTTTCCTTTAAAAAAAAAGCTCTGGAATGGACTTATGATAGACTAACCATAAATAAAAATTTGCAACGAAAAAGGTTACATCATACAGTATTTGTTATCATGGGAAGCTTTTGCACATGCTTTGAATATCATCTGTTTCTTTGAACATAGCTGTAAGATAGGATTCCTACCTTGCAGTGTTTTCAGCAACCAATTCAGGCTCATGGTTAAAATCCACTACTGGTATTAAAACCATGAAACCATGGATAAGCCATTCCTATAATCCCATAGAATAATACTATCCACTTTCATTTGCACTCAGAGGTACCAGGTATATACCACTGTTTTTATCATAACGCTGTTGGAAAGAGAATATCCACATGAACAAGCTCCAAAGGAACACTAGATCAGACAGTTTTGTTCCACTTTCTGAAACTCTCTATGGCACAAGCATCTCCATATCCATTCCTCATGGCACTTCTTTTGCCTGAAACCAAATTTTTACACTTCAAAAATTATGTTCTTGTCTTTTTTCTTTTCTTTTCACCCAAGGTGCAGATCTTTGGGAAATATTACCCACTATAACACCATCGGGAGGAGTGCTAGGAAAAGAAAAGACTGGTCAGACTATTTTGGACTGCATTCCGCTCCATAAAGTCGGAGGACTTCCAGAATCTATGGGAGTCTGTATGGAGGGAGAGAGAGAAAGATTCATGCAGATCCAGAAGAAACTCAGGATTTCTGGAAGTGGGCCCAGAAATGGCTGATCTGGTTCCTGAAGGCTGTCAGCACCTTCCAGGAAGCTCCAGAAGGAGAAGCTGGGCTAGATGGTGGAAGCAAAGCCAAAGGGGACTCCAAAGTAGAATTGGACACCAGTGGCTAGAACCTTTCTCATATTAGGCAGGTAGCCATGTTCTGTGGAATAAAGTCTTGGGAAAACCAGTGGGAATCTTTACCTTGAAGCTTTTATGACCTGCTGAAATGTTAGACTGGGTGGCTTATAGTTATAGCTCCACTCCCTCAGTCTAGATTCCCATACAATGACCACCAGTGTAAAGGCCACACCCTTCTTTCAATATTTACCCATACGTATCTCTGAACACATTCAAAGACAAATCTACTACTGTGAAAACTTCAAAAGTTGGTGGCAGGTAAACTGAACATTGATAATTGGTTCAAATTATGACAGTAAACTGGCTAACAGTGTATTTCTCCAAGCAACATGATCTAGATCTTGTTCTCAATACAGGGCCCATTTCGCACTCAATATGATGTCTGGTACCCATGCAACTACATGGGTAAAATAAATAGCCCCTATTCAACTGCTATTGGTGGATTTCACTACCACAAAAATACCCCCCTTTTCTCGACTTTTTACGGACTCAAACTCGAAGTATAAACTGCAGACAAGCCATAATATCCTAAAACAATCCCGGGAAAACGATCGTTGATTCACAAAAAATGTGTATTAAATATCAGTATGTAAGTATTCTTACCAGAGCACCCCTTTTATCGGTGTAACAGGAGTATCTTCAGTCAAACACCTACCCTT
>JAAUYG010054883.1_pt1 | contig 14634 bp, 10 predicted proteins | sample 7278091 | NCBI WGS metagenome assembly JAAUYG01 (sample SAMN14350201, study PRJNA611818) | marine sediment metagenome | isolation source: surface marine sediment (0.6m) | place: French Polynesia: Moorea | collected 2018-08 | reverse complement strand
GAAAGGGGAGAGGCTAGGACGTGTGAGAATTCTTTGAGGATCCAAGCTGGGATCTGGTCAGGGCCAGTTGCTTTGTTGGTTTTCACAGACGCCAGAGCCTTTTCAACCTCGTCCACTGGTATAGTGTATTGCGACGGAAGGGAGGTTAAGATAGAGGTAGAGATTAAACACTAATAGGTTATTTTTTTTCAAACTTGATTTACTTATGAGCTTTTCGACAAGCAAGCAATTGCATATTAACGATCACCTCAAGGCACATTTAGGGTACAAATCTTGCCCAAGGACTTTAGTCACAGAAGATATAGTGCATGGCGGGGCTCGAACCCACGATCTCGTGGTTGAGAGTCCAGCACCTTGACCACTCGGCCATCCGCCCCTCCCCGAACTGTACTTCATGATAACCCATGATAACTAATCGGTTATCCTGTATCATACGCCCAAATGTGTCATCTTGAAATCTTACCTTGGACTTTGCACTCATTTGACCATACCATTCTTTTCTAGTGGACTCTGTTTAGACTCATAGGGTAGTTTTACACCCGTTTTGGCACTGTATGACCCTTTAAGTGTTGATGTGCCGTTAAACTTGGATATCACACTCACCCAAATGTGTCATAACATTTTAACTTGAGTGACCCGGAAATGTCAAAGTGAAGGTCACTTAGATTTTGAAGGCGTCGGGGATTTTTGAGCATGATGAGAGAGAGCGAGAGAGAGAGAGAGAGAGAGAGAGAGAGAGAGAGAGAGAGAGAGAGAGAGAGAGAGAGAGAGAGAGAGAGAGAGAGATTCTCGATCATAACTGCAGCTGGTGAGTACGCGTATCATACGTTCTAGTGTGGTTGCCTCCACTAATTTCTTAATAGGTTACGATAAAACTAACTACTTCAATTCAGTTCCAGGAATTCAAGGAAGGAAAGAATGTATCGTCTGCGTGGACTTGGTACCGATGTGGCATTAATAACCAGCATGACCTTCCAGGTTCAGATCCTCCTGAATATGTCCATGGGCATCATTATTGATTCCTTTCGCAGCACGGTTGTATTCATGGTAGCGTGTTCAGTTCTAGCATTAACTGCTGCTATGGTGTCCCTTCTGGTGGTCTTTCAAGACATCTGAAAGGCAAGCCTTCGTTGTTGCTGGTCTGTATTATACGTACTTCCAGTAGTCGCCTGGATATGGTTAGAGACTGAGTAATATACGTTCGCCTATCAAGATCCAACGCTGTAAACATGTTGAACACACTGCATGTAGACAACACCCGATACAAGATACTAAAGGTTACTATAGGAAGAATCTGCTTTTAGGAAACGCTCGATATCTGTGAACTACTGAAAAATGTATGTGCCATGTTTCCAGCTGGTCACCAGCTATTCCCTTCATCACGTACGTTACATGTCGCTATTCCCTTTATAATATCGCAAATGTGACTGTTAGTAGAGATTCAATGGCAACTTTATGTAAATAAATTATCATGTAGCCAGTGGCCACATTTTTTTCGTAACACTCTGGTACGTGTAACCACCATCTTCACTAGCCAAGGCCCCGATCACTTTCCCGGGCAACTCCTGGTTTGAAAATCGCACTATATTCCCAGCCCAGGCAATGATTATTCTTAATGCTGGTTTGAGCAGTTACTTCTGCGGTTGCTTCCGGTCCCGTATATTTTACTATTTCAAGTTTGCGTGACGTCAGAAGCCACATTGTAGAACTCAGTGACTTTGTTGACAGGGTGCCAGCTGCATTACCCATATAGAACGAAATATGCAGTGCCTCTCCAGTCGTTCTGACTTATGAATAGTTTACAGGCTAAAGAATGCCATATTTCACACTATTCATTTTTGTATCTACTATTCAGACAGATGTAACTTTAGTTTCCAGCTGTATGTTAATACTGATATAAATGTTGCAAATTCAGAGATGTACAACTATAGTGTAGATTGTGGTTATTGTCCTGTGGCACGAAGGCCTTCTCAGCTTATACGCTCACATACATGTACTCGCATTTACAACGTACGTGTATTACCTGCACGTATTCCACTCATTCAGAATATACACATAACGATTTCAGCTAAACCCAGTTTCAATGCGGTAGTTACTGTGGGTGCGGTGGACGAAGATCAAGGTTATACAGTGAAACCTGGGAATTACGGACACCCAGGGGACTGGCGAAAACTGCCCTGAATTCTAAGGTGGTCTTATTTCTCAGGTTCATTTCTATGTACTAAATAGACCTAGGGACTTAAGTATGTGTCCTTAATTCCCAGGTTGTCCCAATTTCTCAGGTGGTCTTAAGGACAGGTTTCACTGTATATTGCCTTTTTCGGGGCTCTTCAAAGCAACAGAAAGATACACCTGTGCTGTATACATAGACTCTGTGTCATTTTTCATACGTCCGAGATTGCCTTGACCCTTAACCCGGCACAAAATGCGACCACAGGGGTGTTCGGTTATCGACATATTCCTCCTTCCGAAGAACCCCCTCGTATCCTTTAATACTTCGCTTGCCAGCTCGCGACACGTGTGTTGTCCCCTGGGGAAGCTTATCTAACGACGGCTGAGTTGACAGCAGAGAGGTTGTCACATCACGCCGTGTCTCCACTTACTGTCGCCGCTCACCTTCTCCCCAGGCACGTTATCCCTCCGACGTCCGTGTCTCCCTCACAGATCCAGATAAAGAACTTGGGATCCGCCAGGGAGCCACGGAACCCGAGGACGGCAGCGCACACCACCACTGCTGCATATCGTGCTATGTGTCTGCGTGCGTGCGTCTGGCTCTTAATTAAAGTATCTCAAAAATATCAAATCAATGAACTTCAGTTAATCAAACAACTTCATTGTTGGTGAGAGCCTTCTCCCTGACGGGAGGGGGTCAAAACTTTGGCTCACTGATTTAGAGATGAGGGAAAATGCCAAGTGCATATAACAGTTAAACGGTGAGGGATAGACATGTGATTACTATTAGACATTAATAAGAATCCATACGTGGGGACTCCGCCATTAATTAGATATATATGAGTGTGGGTGACATTATAACGCCAAGTTCAAGATCACTCAGATTTTAAATGTTTAATCCAAGATCAGAATTGACATTGACGGGCCTTGAAAGGTCGACGTCAAGGTCGTTCAGATTTTAAATCCTTCTATCTTGTAAAGGAGCCAAATACAGTGAAACCTGGGAATTAGGGACACCCAAGGGACTGTGAAAAACTGTCCTGCATTGTGAGGTGGTCCTATTTCTCAGGTCCATTTCTATGTGCTGAATAGGCATAGGGACTGAAATAGCTGTCCTTAATTCCCAGGGTGTCCCTATTTCCCAGTTGGTCTTAAAGGCAGGTTTCACTGTATATACTGTCAAATATATGGGGTGGTGGTTCATTGTGTGATATATTAAAATATCCGCCTCTCTCTCCCCCCCTCTCTCTCTCTCTCTCTCTCTCTCTCTCTCTCTCTCAATTTGTCTCTCACTCTGTTCCTGTCACACTCGCTGTCTTTTCTTTCTTCCTTACTTTCATACTGGCTTTCTTTCTTTCTTTCTTTCTTTCTTTCTTTCTTTCTTTCATGTATTGCACTCGAACATGGTTGAGGTTTTTATGAAGTTATGAACACACGTTATGTCCTTTTAGATTATTTTTTTTACATCCAGCTGGAAATGCAGACGGCGTGTTAAGTTTGGTCGCAGCGCAGTACGAAAATTCAATATAACAAATACGTAAGATAGTTATCATTAGTCACATTAATTCCATTGATAAATACATGCAATTTCAAATCACGGAACCACTCCCTCCAGGCTTACAAGTGACTTTAGAGGAACACATGAATAATAAAATAAGGAATTCATTGTTCATCATGAGTTCGCAAGTACAAAACTATAAAATTATGTGTCTCCCTTGCACCACAACCTTTATTTATACATACGCCCTTGCCGTAACCTTTACGTACTAGCATATTGAATGCTTTGGGGTGTCCCATCTTAAAAGACTATCGTCACGCTTGGTGTTCTGTACTATTTTTAACAGCTACAATAATCATAGTATATTCTGTTCACAGGGTAGTTTGTGCGAAAATCAAACACAATGAAGCGTCTGATTTGGTTGTGACAACACAATTACATCACTGGAGACGACCTATTCTGATCCCAAATTACCCCTAACAGATAACGGGCCGTTTCTGTGCAAACAAAATTAGGCATTGCCATTTTGTTGGTGACTTTTGTGTTGCGACAAAAGAACGGAACTCCTGCACTAACCTCCAACCCCAACAGACAGATAGGATTATCGTCTTCGCCGCTAGGGGGGTGGGCTTGGGTTGGGGGATGGATTGGGTTGGGGTGGTGGGGACAAATGAGAGCCGGAAAAGCCGCTAACTGGATTACGTGAAAACTGGGAACAATTCCGGAAAGATTTTCGCGCTATCAGTAAGTTCTGATGCTGACCGGAAGCAACCCCTCCCGTCAGACAGGAAGCGGAAATTTCCCCCCAATCAGCGAGACGAGGACGTGAGATCGCGTTTTTGGGGAGCTAAGCGTGTGTGTGGGACTTTATGTAGAATATACGGAAGGAAAGCGCAGGCCTCTACAGGCAAATAATGTTGGCAGCGGCTGTGTCAAGGTTTCTGTACCAAATTAGGCAGAAATAATTCCCTCAGCGTTTTTCCGTGTCGCCTCTTCCGAGGTTTGGGGTCAGTAGGGGGGAGGGGGGGGGGGGCTGAAAGGAGAAGGGATGGCTCTTACCATCTGAACTAGATATTGGAGAGGTTAGTACGGATGGCAATGAAGAACGTAGTCTGATTGATTTACTTCGAGTCTAATTGGAAGCATAAGGGCAGAAGAAATCCTCTGCCCAGCAAATCCCGGCACCATGTGTCCTCCAATCCGCCAGTCCGTGCCTAAATATTGCAGCTTTCTCAATAACGCCGTGGCAGTGGATTTATTTGCCCGAGCTTTGCACAAATGAACTGTCGTTGACAGAGGCGCCAAGAAGAGGGCGACCATTCCACGCTCTTTAATCTGTGGCTGCGCAACTCAAGTCGTCACTACAAAAACTGGTAGTCGCTCCTGGATACAGTCTAGAGGCAAGTAGACCTTGTTACTTTGAGGACTTCTATGGGGATCGTGGCAACGGTGCCAGGAAGGGGGAATACGGCGGGAGGTTGGGGGTGGGGGTGGGGGGGCAATCGAGGGTGGAGGGGTACTATATACATGTAGATGGCGACGCACTGTCTTGAAAGCAAGAGTGTATGGGACTCCTTAATGATCAATAAAATTACGGCACGCCCTACTTGAATGACAGCGTGCATGATACCTGAGGCTGGTCTCTTCGCTGTCTCCTAGAGGGCGCCACTGTCACCCCTCCCCCTTCCTCCTCCAACCCGAGCCGTGTGTCGTCAGAGACAAAGCTTGTCCAAGCCTTGGGGACTAATGACAAGCCTCCTTCCCGGTGGGAACGGCAGCACTTGGCATTTGAGACCGTCACGTCGAGGTGAGGTCCAGATTGTAGGGACATCGGTGATTACCAGCAGTTGATAGCGCAATGAGAGCAATACTAGAGCTACGGACGTGCCGATAATTAGTGGGCCCTTACCCATATACACGTACCCTTAACTCTACACTCGCGTAGAACTAACGATTTTGGAATGCTGAGCCATAAAAGAGGTCTATATATCCGCGGACGCACTTTGTGAGGAAGAAACTAAAAAGAATGATCGCGAAGAGTCAAAAAAAGAGAACAGGAAGATAATGAATTCCAGGACACGTCGAAGAAGAGTCGGATTAGTTACAGTGCACACGAGTTGCTTCTTTCTTCCTAATTGAGACCAGTAGACGACGGGCCAGGCTTTCTCCCTGATTTACTGGAAACTTGCTGCAACCCCTGCCGATGCCGCCTACAAACGACAATTTCCGGCCGAGATATTGACGGTGGCGGGATGTCACCCTTCCCGCCGCGGACAGGGAAGCTTTAACTCATAAGCCATCGTGGTCGGCGTCGGCGTTTGTTGTCTGGCGTCGTTGAGGAGCGAGAGAATTCTGTCCTGTTGAACGACGCCTTGGCTTAATAAAGTATCCCGATGTGTCATAGATGATGGTCTTTCTTTGCCGGAACTGTCACGAGTGATGCATGAGCCGATGTGACCGTAGGCGGATTATCTCTGTTTACTTTTCATTTGGATCTGTGCATGTCCTTCTTGGATAAAGAGATCGAAAATTCGTGCCGCAAAACTCATCCATAATGTCACTGGGCATTTTAACTTCCAACCTCCGGGTTTTTAAGAACCTGAAGGATGTTAAATATGATAAGCTGTTTGGTCTTGTGTCCGCGAGACTTGTTGACGAGGATGGGGATTTTTCTCACATCACGCGCAAAAAGACGAAACTTGAACTGATTCTGCTGAGCTGCGCAGTTTGTGGTATCGAGTTCTGCTACGCAGCGGAAACCGCATTTGTCAGCCCGATTCTTCTCAAAATCGGGGTTCCTGTAATGTACATGACCTTGATATGGTGCCTGAGTCCTGTTCTGGGATTCTTTCTGGTCCCTCTTCTCGGTTCTCTGAGCGATCGCTGCAAATCCAGAATCGGACGGAGGCGGCCCTTTATTTTGCTGATGTCAGCAGGAATTGTCATCGGACTGGTGTTGGTACCCAACGGTAAGAAAATCGGGATCATGCTAGGTGACATATATCCAGAAAACGAGCCCACCCCCAACCCATCACCTACCACTCCAGTAGTTGACGCTTCGGTGGCAACGGCAAACAGCATTCTGGAAGCTCCTGAAAGGTGGATCCTGAATAATGTGACTGTTCCAGGAATCAACACTACTGGTATAGATGGGGGTTCGTACCACAGATACTGGCATCCTTGGAGTATCCTTTTCACCGTTCTAGGTGTAATCATGTTAGATTTTAACTGCGATGCTTGTCAATCCCCATGCAGGACTTACCTTCTGGATGTAACCATTCCAGAAGACCATTCCCCTGGATTATCCACCTTCACGGTTATGGCCGGCCTTGGGGGATCCCTCGGCTACGTCATGGGAGGAATTAACTGGCAGAGGACGCCGGTCGGAGCATCCCTAGGGAGTCACGTCAGGGTAGTGTTTACCATGGTCCTCATCATCTACATTGTCTGCATGATTCTCACAATCCTCTCTGTAAAAGAAGTTCCTCTGTCTAAGCTAGGAGTGACGAAAGAGGATCTCCAGAAGCGCAAGAAAAGAGTCAAGGGTATGAAATATCGAAAGTTCACGAACGAATCCGATACTGACAGCGAAACGGAAGACGAAAAGCGACAACCGATGAAGGAACGCAATGCCAAGCCCGATTATGGAGCTGTGACTGACACCAATTACGACAGGGAAAAGTTTCCCGGTATACAACTAGACATCCCCAAGACAAACCCATTCCGCGAAGATTGCATCGCTACATCCGGAGAAAACCTAACCCCGATGGAGACTCTTCCTCGCGATGAGTCCGAAGCAAATGAAACGCCGCGACGGATGGAAAATGGCGACGTCAGCGCGACCCAGATAGGCGATGGAGAGATGTCCGGTATGCCGCTACCGTCGGAAGTCTCGTTGAAGAACTACCTGATGTCCATCGTCCACATGCCGAGGTCCCTGGTCATACTGTGTGTGACAAATCTGTTCTGCTGGATGTCCCTTGTTTGCTACTCCTTGTACTTTACGGATTTCGTGGGCCAGGCTGTGTACGGAGGGGATCCGCTGGCGCCTCCAGGATCCAGAAAACACGATCTGTACGAGGAAGGCGTCCGGGTGGGATCGTTCGGGATGTCCCTGTATTCGCTCTCCTGTTCGGTATATTCCCTCAGCATTGAGAAGCTCGTGAAAAAGTTTCGTGAGTAGCATGGACTAAAGATTAGAACAGATTAAGGCTTTACTTAACTTCAGTTTTACTAGTGTACTGTGCTGTTTACTGACAGGGAGTAATAATAGCCAAGAGGGGAAGGAATGATGGTTGATCTAGATGAGTGTGAGGGTCCACAGGTTAAAATGTTTGTTACAATGGCATTCAGTAATTGGATATTATTTGCACTTACTATTATGTTTTTTTATTATAACAGTAGTCACTGTTCGAAAAGTTATACACATGTATCATGTTGCATCACTTGGCTCAGTCCCGCTCAGAAACGATCGTTCTGGTTTCGGGTGATGGTTGCAGACAGAAGTACTGGTATTTGATATATTTTTATCTACATTTCGTCTTATAACCCGCAAGCTTTCCATGATATACATGTATCCGACAGACATTTTGCCTCCTTCTCAGGGCAGTAAATGAGAACTAGTCACTATATCAATCAACTGTTATTGACAAATAGCATGCAGTCTGGTGCTTAGGCAACAAACTATCGCAACGAATGAAACAAACCCAAAATTGAAGAGCAATAAACAATAGTAAATAATGAGTGCAGGGTAATGCTGCCAGAAAGCACAGCGGAAGCTGAAATCATCTAGAGACAATGATTGTAATCTTCAGGGTTCTCTCTGGGAAAATAAAGCTCCCCACCCTCACCGCACCCATTGCGAGCTTTTGAAGGCATTCATCACATGCAACACAGCATAAGACTAAATTAAATAGTGTTTATCAAACAGTCATAAAAATGCAACTTTAACATTACACGTTTCCATAATTTTAAAAATTAAACATCTCAAAACAAAGTTGTATACAGACGTATATTGATCCTTGATTTTGAGTCAATTTCTGTGTCGTAACGTCATGTGTGCTCCATATGCTTATTATGTTATCAAGTGGTTGTGTACTTCATGTCAGCCGGCAGTAAGGCAATTAAAAACACCCACCAATTTGAAACTGTACGGTTTGTTAACGGAAATTTTCAATGTACGCCAGGAGAGGTGGTGTCGGAAACTAACAATTCGGGAATCGCGTTAAGTAAACACATCTTTCTGGCATCACTACACTTACATATATACGGCAGGACACAAGTTAACACTCGGTGTTAACACCCTGTATAAAATATAACATTTCTTTGTATATCAATGTTATAACTCATGTTTTCAACGTGTCCCTACTTTGCATCTCCCACACACATTACCCCGGGGTCTTTAATGTTGGCTATATGTAATTTCGGAGGCCAAATACAGATGTATAAGTTCTCCCTTGCTACACTTGCTTGCTACATGCACACCGGTACTAATACAGTTTACCCCGGAAAAAATGGCATGCTAAAATAACCAGCATTGCCACCAAATGTAACTGCCAATAATTTGGGTAATTTGGATGTAATACACTTAATTTGCGTTGTCATAATTTTACTAGGATTAGCAAACGTTGTTAAAATTGCTGTCACAACTAAAAAAAAGCTGTAGCGTTTTGAAACATTATCTTTTACATAAATTCCACAACTGCACACCGGAATGCCACATTCTACAGCCGGCATAGTAAAAGGGGACTTTCCAGAAGTGCAGAAAAAATATTGGCAATGGATGTCCAGAAGTCCCAGTGGTCAAACACGAAGACTGCCCTATGCCAGAGGGGTTCATTATCTTTCGTCCATTGTCAGCTCAATACCTGTTCGCTCTGGCAAACACAAGCAACAAGGCGTTATTGATGCCCTTGCGGTCCCTGTTGACTGTTCTGTGCGGCGATCAATAGACTCTGCGACAAAGTTGAATGGGGATCTAATCAGAATTCAGGACATATAATGGCTCGATCTTGGGGCTTTCCGCCCCATGTATCATCTTACGATCCTGAGCTCTGAACGTTGTCACGACTGGTCCCGCTCTCATGCGGGTTTCTCACCGCGGTTTTTGGTCTAAGACCATGTTACTTGTAACTACAGCCATTCTAATAAATTGGAGAGGGTGGTAGGCAGAAAATGCAGTTAGTGCATGAATTAGCACATCAGCCAGGGGCCGGGTTGGTCAGTCAATCAGTCATGCCCCCGGGAAACCAATTCCTTTAGCCAACCCGATCCATCTTCAGTGATGAAAAGGGAGACACAGAAGCAGTGATGGTATAGAGACAAACAAATAAAGAAAGGAAGCTAACAAATGTTTTAAAATTAAGGTATCTAAAACATACATGTAAGTATGGCGTACCAAAGAAGACAACAAAGTATACATGTACACATGCTACAGAGACTCGACCACCAAAAATATTGGAAGAGAATGGAAGCAAATGGCTTGCTTAGAGAGTAAAAAAATCATTAAAATTAAAAAATCAAATGAAACTTAAAATACCCACAGATATCCCATTTTCTGTCCATGTAGGTGCCAAGCCAGTGTATATTTGCAGTCAGCTAGTGTACACAGTCGGCGCTATCCTCATGTCTCTGATACGCCACCCTGCTGCCGTCATCCTGCTGTCGCCCTGTGCTGGGATCATGTACGCCACTCTCTTCACAATGCCCTACCTGCTGGTGGCGCATTACCACTCCAATGACACGGTAAGCAAAAGTATGACTGGAGATATGGGTCAAAATTCTGCTTGTTTTTAGTGCGCATATTTAAATAAGCAAATGTGCGTGTTTAGATTTTTTTCTCCCTTTTTGAGGGACACGGCACCGTTAACACGATGTCTCCACACACTCGCAGAGTGATCAAACCTAGAAGTGTTGTGCCAGGTTTGATGACTCTGCAAATGAATGAATGCTAACCACCGGAAACTTTTGATGATGATCTGCATTAAATAGCCTAATTAATTAGCCTAATTATAGGTAAAATTGCTGTACATGTATTTGGGAAACCATTCGTGTAAGAGTGAAAATAATCTCAATTTCGATCCCCTGGGTTAGAGACCACATGCTAAGGTAACTTCTGCAACTTTATTCAATCACATAAAATTCCATGCAAATTAAAATATGACAATTTTAAAATTGGCATGTATCTCGGAAACTGCTGCCCTAATGTAGTGACAGCTTCAGCCTTTGAGAAGTGGTTCTGTTTTTATACACAAAACCGGCATACGGATCTTGAATTTGCTTGCAAATTCTGCTTTCTGGTTAAATGGAAGTGTTCATATATTTACATTTTTAATTGCATTTTAATTAATTAAATGCGCGTTTTTAATCTCTTAATTTTAATTATTCGTATTTGATTCGCGAGGCAGTGCTTTTACCTTCGAAATATTGTAATTAATTACGACTGTTTAAATACCGTTAACATGGTTAACGGTTTGATCAGGAAGCGCTTTTTACTACGCGTATTTAGTTATTTGACCACGGTTGTTTATTTGAAGTTAAAGCCCCACAAGCTACATGTACTTTGTAACTTGAGCTGCGGAAAGATTTTGCATAATTGGCGGATATTTGCTCGTTTAGAAACGATTGAAACATACCTTCCCACTGCCGCGAAAGCCAGAAGTATTAGGTTCTTTCTTTACTAATTCCCCAGTACTTCTTTTGTTCTCTTTTCATTTAATTCTGTCTCGAAAAGCCAATGGTAACTTTTAGTGTTACATTCCAAGAAAATGCCGGACTGATCTAACTGTTCCTCTACGGCCCAATATCTTCAACATGACTTTCCTATTTAATTAATATCATTTTGCAGTTTGAAGAACAGGAATCTGGGCAGAAGACGGGCTCTAACCACGTAACCTCCCACATCCGGGGCCTAGGCACTGACGTGGCGCTGGTTAGCAGCATGGTCTTTCTTGCCCAGTTCCTCCTGTCGGCCTGTATGGGAAGCCTGATCCACGCCACGGGGAGCACTGTAGCAGTGGTGGTGTGCGCTGCCGTCCTCAGCTTCTGTGGCTCCCTGGCAGCCTCCCAGGTTCTTTATCTGGATCTGTGATGGCGACACGGATGTCTGCGTGAAGAAACGTGCCCGAAAAGAAGTGGGGGACAACAATAAGCCGTGACACGACGTGATGGGACAACGGGGTTACCTCGAACTCGGCGACTGTGAACTCAGCCGTCGTTAGACAAGCTTCCATGGAAACGCTTGACGACTTGCAACAGAGGCATTACCACAGTTGGGACGGTATTGGGTCTTACAAGGAGAAACACAAGTCCATGGAAAACAGGGCATGTCTGTAATCCTGTTTGTGTTGTTTTGGGGCAGATGGGGAGGCCAGCATAAATTTAGACGTGTGAAAAATAACGTGGAACGTGAGGAGCATGTATACTGATAGGGGATTGACAGAATATACCGTAAAAATACAGCTAATTATATACATCTAATAAGCGCCTGCCTCCAATAGCAGCCGGGCATAGGGCACATCTGAAAGTTATTGCTGCCCGGACGTTTGTTAGAAGTTTTACGGTATCGAACGAAATTATGATTTACTTGACCTTCAGAAACAAAAGGCGTCTCACTTTGACGATTATTTCTGCATGGAAAGCTATAAAGGGAACAAAACGTTATTATTCGAATTGTTATATTAAGTAGTTAAAAATACTCCAGAGCCCATACTCGGTTATGTGTTCAGCTTGGAAAAATATCATTTTCATATAACCTTCGGTGTGATGCCAGCTGTTATCAGATGTGTATATGTTTTGTATATGAAAATTATTATAATCAGCACCGTTGTACTTAACTCTAAACACTAGTAATGATTAGATGTATTATAACTACGTCGTGCATGTCGTGGATGGATAGAAGCTGGTAATGGCACCACATACAACATGTGTAACCTCTTCAATGTGGTACTCATGATTTTGAGGGTAAAAGATTCATCTAAAAAGTCTTGCCCTTCTTGACTCATTTTGTGGACGATTTTCTCTTTTTTGCTCCACTGCTAAGATGGCTCGATTGGAAAAAAAATATCACCGGGCGATGGGCCTTATTTTCACTTGAGCATAAATATTGTGTGATCATGAGGTGTTGACTTTTAATTGGTAGACATGACTGCTTTTCAGAAATTCGGGCGTGGCCTTTATAAGCAGCCAAATTGCACGGGATGATATGTATGTAAATGTGCGCTTGCTGAATGGCGAATGGTAGTTTATATATAGTTTCTATAGTACGCACAGTTACTAAATTGCGAAAGCAAACTGTTATACTAGATAATAGTACATGTACTTAGCACCCATGTTTTTAAATGACGGAACCACATTGGCACATGAAGTTAGCGCCCATGCAGTGTTACAGAAAGACGACTATTGGGCCCGAAGTCACTCTTAAAAAGGTCCAATTCATGATTATCAATATTTAACAAGTAGTATATATACATGTGTGTTAGGTTAGGTGAATATATTAGTACCAGCTGCTTGTTGGTATTTCAAAATCCAATGCCACGTTCACCTGATGCATACGTGACGTCACGTGTGACACGTACATGATGTACATCCTCTGGTGGTACACCGAGGTTTCCCCAGGGGGATTTTGGTCCAGGTGGTGACAAGACCACGCTGGGGGACGCGGCCTATTTAAATACTGTACGACTGCTTTCCTACATTGTAATTCGGATTACACGTACATGTAGATGGTGGTGACTAATATTTGTCCCGACACTGCCCTAGCTAAGACGCCTTACAATGTACATGTATTTCTTATAGGGAGTATGACCATACAAGTATGTGCAATTTTTCATGATCGATAGGCAATTCTTTTTGCGCGAAGGCTGTATACTAAAGAGTCAAACAACAAATTGACTATATGTGAAGTCAAGGTATTAAATTACTACAGCTAACTACACATGCTACAGTCGCTTAGTACATCACCATTGTGGAAAACTGGCGTTTAATCTGTTTTAGCATATGAAATGTATACAATTTCTCATGTGAGTAGACAGCTGTTTAAAGACCAGCAATTTTTGCCAATGTGACAAATTCGTTTACGTTTTAATTTTGTTTTTCCTCTTCATTTGACAAAATGTTGGTGAACTCCAGATCAGCATATGCATATATACGTGACATGTGTGTGTGGTTGTATTCGAGACGTGGAAGGGTTGAGGACGGCTTGCGTACATGTGTACACAACCTAATTACTAAGCTTGCTATGGTTTAATATCCATTGACATATAATGATACGATCACCAAAAAATGTTAATTTTGTTAACAGGCCCAAAGAGGGCCCAAATTTGGAAACTGGCCTTGACACCAGACTTGGGTGACAATGTTCATTGCCAGACAATGAACCGAGGTCGCTATGATGGTCAGTGATCACGCACTTCGTTGCTTGCATGATGTAAATTTGTAGGTAGCTTTGCCTTGACGGATTATATGGATGATATATGACTGTGATGTGTTACGATAACGTAGAATAAAGTAATGGCAACACTGTAAAACATGCGACTTGGTGTTGAACATAAACTAAACAGCTGATTAATAGGAAGTCTTGCAACGGAAACTAAGGCCATAGATTTCTCAGTCACTATCATTTTAACATGTGGATATTTTATTATTTTAATATGTGGATATTTTCTTTATCCCTCAGAGTATAATATAATAATTATGCAATGACGTTAATTGAATTGTGTTACAGAACAATTACAGAATGACACTATACAGAAAACTTTCGCAGCACCAATATGTGCATCAGGTATTGTCTGGCATTACGGAGGTAGTATTTGAACCAGGTATTTCCTCATGCTTAACGGGAACCCTGCCAGGATCAGAAGTTACATGATCATTTAATTTTGCACCCATCATGATCTTCACAAGACCAGTAAGACAAGCCGCAGCATTATAAGGGCTCCACATGGGTCCAAATAATTAATGCTACG
>JAAUYG010116090.1_pt1 | contig 14639 bp, 12 predicted proteins | sample 7278091 | NCBI WGS metagenome assembly JAAUYG01 (sample SAMN14350201, study PRJNA611818) | marine sediment metagenome | isolation source: surface marine sediment (0.6m) | place: French Polynesia: Moorea | collected 2018-08 | reverse complement strand
GTGGCGGGAAAATTTTCCGAACATACCCGAAAGAAGGGCAAAGGCGCGAAAACAGGGGCATCTCACGATTGGTGGAGCTTTTATTTGTCACTATATGATTGGCTAAATGGTAATCATAATGACCAAGGTACAGTTTGCCTTCCGAATGAAACCGATTATTCATACTGCGAATTTGTGGCGCCAAATACTCCCTATTAATTTGCTCTTGCTTGAATTAAACATTAATTTGTATTCACCACTAAAATTTTGAGCAGTAAGAAAGCATTATGCATACAATTATGAATGCTATCTATACAGGCAGTGTCTTTATTAATATTTTCTAGTGAAATTTACATCTCCACACCTTTCCGCCACAGTTGGAGTGGGACATTTCAGCGCACTGCATATGGAACGCCCTTTTACACCTCGTACACTGTATCTAGAATGCACAAGCAATAAAACGTGACATCTCGGGTTACAGAAAGATGATCTTAGTGAAGTTGAATATAAGCAGTCTTGTGTTTTTAGGGGTTGAATACATGGACAAGTAACAATGAAAACAGGCATATAAAAGGGCATATGTAATCTCAGCATATGATACTTGGGTAGCTAAGTCATAAATTCAGCTAACATAGACTGTCTTCAATTTTTGATCTCACATTTTCCTGTTATCATTCATCAGGGGGCCAGTACTACATGTAGGTCCCAGTAGCTTTACACTTTTCTTCTTTCTTGCACATATTGTAATACCATCCTTTTAAAATAAATTTTTGTTCCTTTTAAAATTATATTTTGGTTACCCAATTTTCAGCATCCTCTGCATCACTGGCATCACACATGGTCCCTTTCATGGCGCAGTGGGTGGCCAAGGATGCTGTTGTAAAAGCCGAAAGAACATACAACACTATGCAGTACTGGACAGTTTTTAGCATCCATTAACATGATTAGTTTCTGGTGTGGTATTTACATGCTTTAACATATGTTTGCAATATGTATCTTAGTAATTTCCATAAAAACTTATATAGCTTTGTAGTTGGGAAAGGCTTCACCAAATAAATTTGTACTCATGTACCAGAATTTCTATACATATGATGACTACTGAGTTGTGTGAGATGGTGTCTTTATAGTATACTCTTAGCAGAAATAGAGGTACGTGTGTTTTCAATTTATTGCTTTATGTTGTTCAAATACACCCATGTACCTGATTTGAGTAATATGTACTCAGCTACTTGGATCCTTTTTGTTTTCACAGTACTGTCAGCAAACAGGAACCCTCCTTTTTTCAGGTAGCGCTCTGCAAACTATAATTAAAAAATCACTTTAATTTAAACTTGCACAGCATCTTGCATGCACAGGGTTTATGTTTGTCCACAACACAATCACAGGTGGGAACAACAGTACGTGCAGCCTTGGTACATGTAGGGGTATACAATACACACGGGCTAAAATCTAATGTACCAAATCGCGCGAATCAGCTCTTTTGGCAAATGCATCTAGCGAACCGACTAAATTCTTATCTTGTGAGTCACAATCTGCACTCCTCACTAAAGAGCGATAAATGATTTGATGCCCCTGTTAACTGCTGATTCGTGAACCAGCCCACCTAACACCTATAAAATACCATCTGATGACGATATTCTGTTGAAGAGTGATTTGCGCCTTAACTGCCATGGCTGTTGGATATTGATATAAGATTCATATAGGGATCTTAAATAATGATCTGCAATTCGTAGTTCTCTGTTAAAAAAATAAATCTCGAATCGGGCCATATTTTATAGACCCATGTGTACCCCTACATGTCCTAGCTGCTTTGCTACAAAAGGCACTTGGTATGAAAGGGCATTGTCTCACCTGAAATACAAAAGTAACATACATACGGTATAAATTAATATATTTTCCACAGTATGCATTGAAAAATACACTATTTGTAATCCGATGTACCAATGAGTTTATGATGCCCGCTTACAGAAGCAGGCAGCACCTGTTTAAAGACTTAGAAGAAACGTTAATGTTTTGTAACATTGTGATGTACATGTACTGCACATTACTTTATCCATACATATGAAGTCAGGCCACAATGGCCACATGGTTAGTACCAGTACTGACAGACTCCCAACCACAATCGCAGGTTTCAAGTCCTGCGTAAACTAGTTTGCTCATCAAAAATTGCCCTGCATGGGCTATGGTGACAACAGTAGTATATACTCTGCAGAGAGTTTAGCAGGTTATGTAACCATGGTAACAAATCTGCCAGGGGTAATAATATGTAAAGCACTTTCAGCTAGCTTCAACAAGCAAAGGCGTTATATAAGAACTGCATACTATGGATTATTACTCAATGACATGTATAATTACTATTAAAATGACATTATCATGATTATGAATGATATTAAATGTGTTCAGGAAAATACTTTTTCCCTTTACAGAAAATTTAGAGTGCTCTTCACATACCAAACAAACATATACTCCACAACTATGGCCATCATGCTGGATTGTGTGCAGTGGGACCTGAGCCAGAGTCCACTGGCCTGAACACATTCTGTCTCCAAAACGGTCATTCCGTAATGACATGTATTCACTGGAACAGCATGAACAGTGCATCAACTAATTAGCTATAAATGTTGTTGCCGAAAAACATCCAAGGTTCTGCTTAATTATATTGGATACAACTTTTACAGTTTTTTGGTGACATCAGGAAATGTGAAAAATGAAACTATTGTAAATCTGGAAAGGCATGACAATGTAAATGAGAACAGGCAAGTTAAACGTACAAGTATATTTGTGACAAGAGAGCATACAAACATCTCCCCAACCGCTTCAGATATTAGGGCACATCAAAGGAAAGGACACCTACAATGTATTATCACCTTCACCATGCTTACTATAACACCAAACTTTAATTAAGCTCTTCTTTTCTTTCAATGTTAATAGCACTTTACACTTAAAGACCATATTAGACTCAACTATTTGCTAGTCTTCCAAAGTCACATGCGCTGTGAGTGAATAAATTTTAGTGTGTACTTTCAATATTAATTCAGAAGCAGAAGTTCACCAATCCAGTAAGTGTAAAAAATGCCAAGCGAACTTAAAATCAAGTAAATTTTCATTTACATCCAATCAAAATTTCTTCTTTAATTCCAAACTAAATCAGTAATGTTTAGTCTTCTTGGGCAGGAGCACAGCCTGGGTGTTTGGCAGCACACCTCCCTGAGCGATGCTCAGACCAGAGAGCAGCCTGTTCAATTATACCTCCAGTACTTCTTCAACATGCTCTTGTGGGTCCTCTTTTCACCGAGTGAATCAAAGTACCACACCTTTTTCCCTTGCATGTCCAATATCTGAAAAACAAACAAACCAGTATATCTAAAACTGTATACAGCGTAATCATATATGCGTGTATGCATGTGTGGTATGAATTATTTTACACATGGTCATTCAGACAATGCAATTGTAGTTATGTGCAGAAACTCACTCTGTCATACACATGTACAAATGTAGTACATATCCATTCTGCACTCAGGGAATAGGCACAGCTGCTGTTACAAAGGGCTATGAACCCAGAGGTGTTCCTCTGATGTGTCTCCTGGAACCCATTTGTGTGTATTCCCTGACTGTTCCTGGTTTTTTTTAATGTTCAATGAATTCAATGCCTTCAGCTACGAAGTTTGACTTTCATCTAGGTGAACAAAAGATCAATTCTATTTTACTTTCGCTTGTTATGTAAAATACCTTCTATGCAGACAATATTCACCTTGTAAGACCATAAGAATATGTGCTTAACCTAGTTTCAAGCTTGTACATTACTGCATCACTGGATATGTGTACATTTGTATGTGTTTGGTGTATGAAAAACTCACTATTAGTGTCCAATGTCCTGACCGATTGTAGGCACCAAGAATGGTATGATAGTTGCCAAATTTTGCAGTCTGAAAATATAAGATAATGTACATGTATCTTTGATTCATAAGTTATATACCTAACCTATTATCAAATTTTGTTACAATTAGCATACATGTATGAGTCGTTGATAACATTATTTCACATATAAGCATTGCAAATTAGTCAAATAGTATCTTCTACAAAATTAGTCAAATAGCATTGATTTTAAGTATATTTCTTTGTATATTCACCCTTTGAAATGGAGGTAGTCTCCTGAAATTCCCAGATGAGATCTGCGTTGTTGCCTGGGATGGCATGGCCCACACCCGACCTTCATCCACCTCCTTTGCCAAGCAGGCCAGGTAACAGTCAATAACCTTAACGATGACAAAATGTGCTACAAATAACTCTGCTATTAGTTTTATGTGCATCAAAGAAATATCTTTTAAGGTACACATGAATACATGGGACTTGCATGCATACATGTACCACGGTACTATATGTGTCAATATCCATGTAGTATACTATACATTAAAATTATATGTGCCGTGTGTCATTGTTGAAAATTGTTACCACTGACTTAATCATATATCAGTACATATACATACACAGTCATTGACGAGTCCATCCTCCTTCAGTAAACTTTTAAAGTCACTGGTGGTTAGTGCATATGATGAGGTCACAGCCTCAAGGCATTCCAGGCCTTTGCTCATCCGCATCAGTACACTGTCATACGACAAGTTGGGAGCTAAAATGGTACATGTACAACACAAGAATGTAACAAGGAATCATCTGATCACCCGAAGTTTGCATATATTATAATGTCTGCTGCATAGAATTAAAGCCTTTCTGACCTTGAAGTGGATATTTTGTCAAGTACAGTCTTTGGTATAAATATACATGTGGGTAGCCTTAATTTTTGTAATAGCTTTAATATCTGGGCTTAGGCACAGTGGCTAAATAATACCGGGTATGTTTTCTTTTAGTCACACATAAGTTTGTTGAGCCACGAAATATGTTTGTAAAAGGTGTCAGTATTAAATTTGGATAAAAAGATCTATATTCTTAACAACATGCATTTTTCTATTTGCTTGATGTCCTGTTTGTCATCCAAATAACCTAAAGGACAGCTATCGTATATTCCGGTCCGTGGTCCCTGTCATTTAAGACTGCCCATTCAGCCAGCAAAATATGCCTTTCAATTTAAACATCCCTCTTTTTTAATATCACTTTCAATTTAAAACCATTATGGTCTTAAATTGAAGATGGTCTTAAAACAGAGGGATGTTTAAACTGAAAATATACAAGTGGTGTCACAGATATCCGGTCTTAAAATGTGGGGAATTGTTTAATAGAGGGGTCTTAAATCGCAGGGACCACTGTAGTTTAACAGTTCATGAGAATTCTTTTAGCGTTTGGCTATGTGCCTGCATGGCTAATACATGTAGGTAGTGTTAACCCAGAATATAATAACATTTGTCCCTTTTTATGTACCGGTATTTCTTCTTGTAATTGTTATATGCGGCAATTACAAGACGTATTAGAAATTATCGACCTTGCTCTTTGAACCACATGTTATTGCATTTCTTTCTACTGCTACTTTTACTCACCTTTTGTGCTTGCTTGCTTATGCTGCAAACCACACTTGAAGTTTGTGTTCGTTGGAAATCTGACATTCTTGCCACCCGTCTCTTTATGGGCACTTTTCTCACCTGTTATATATGAATATTTATGTCAGATATTTACAAATGTATTCAGCTTGTGAAACAAAGAACTGTTATAAATATTACCATTGGTATCCAAGCAACATCTGTTAATGAAGCACATTTTATTTCAAGAACATGTGTGCACAGATTAAAAGTACTTATGCATGGGATTTTAATACCCATACAATCAGTATCTATTACAATGAAATACTATGATGAACTGGTATTCCATTGTGTCCATTTCATCTGGGACTGATAATGACATTTACATGTATGTAACATTTGCAATGTTCCATTGGATGCGACAGCTACATGTATGACACAAAGTCATACATCATGTACAAGTACCTGTTTTGGTAATCTTTATATTCCCTTTCTGCAATTTCTCCAGTGATTTGGTGAAGGCATTTGTCATCACTGTTGGGTCATATTCATGAACAATGTTCACTCCGGGACGCCATTTAGATTCTGTAATATAATGTTTACTAATATTAATGGGCAACTGCATTACTTTTTCAGCTTTAATCCTCTTTCCCTGAACAGAGTGTACTTTTCATGGTTGTATTCGTATGTAAGGCCACGACAGAGCTACGTAAGTATGCTTTATATACAGTATGTAATGTATCCTTAACACATATATCATGCAGTGTGGCACCACATATTTACATCGGATTGAGTTCTGAAATGTTTACTAAACACAAATATTCACTTTAACCTACAGGTGCAACTGATGGTGATATTTTTAATGTGCAAGCAACAATTTCAGTCAAATGAAATCTTTCCCTTTAGTAGTTCTTTATAAATTATATAGTCATTTTTAAAAATTTCTTACCATTCACTTTCTCGTCCATTAAATTTGCCCATGCATCCCCTGTCATGTACTGTTGCAAGGGACGCAGATCATTCTCCAAGCATTCTCTGAGATATTCCTCTTTTATTTCTACGTCATCCTTTTGCAAGTAGTATGAGCCAGACAAAAGAGCACTCAAGGACACTGTGTCCGGCTTTATCCAGCACAGCATTTTCTCTGAAAAAGAAGACCAATAAAAAAAATCATTTCCAGAGGGTGCTCTAACCTTTGAATCTCGATCTGTACAATCCACTCCTGACATGCTGATGCGCATTAAATACAATACCTGCAGCTAAGTGCATGACCTGATGTAACAAACGTAATGGCACGTACTGATACATTTATCTAGCTATTATATGCCTGAGCTGAAAATAAACGTAACAGGCAGACAGACAGACAGACAGACAGACAGACAAACGTGTATGTACGTTACCTACCTACCTACCTATACCTACTAACCTACCTTACCTACCTACCTATACCTACCTACCTACCTACCTATATGCATGGGCCTTCTTACCAATCGGTACATTCAACAATGGAAATGTATGTATTTGGTTGGTACAAATAAAGAATAGAACCTGGGACATTAATAGGGGTACACATGGGTCTGTACAATATGGTCCGTTTCGAATTTTATTGTTAACAGAGAACTACGAATGTCAGATCATTATTTAAGACCCCTGTCTGAATCGTTTATCAATATTTAACACCCATGGCGAGTCACAGGGACTGGCTCATCAGATCGTAGTTCTATAGGTGGGCAGACTCACAAATCGGCAGTTAACAGCGGCACCAAATCGCTATTCGGTGTTTAGTTAGGAGTTCAGATTGTGACTCGCAAGATAAGAATTTACCCTTATTGATACTAGTTTACTTGACCTGAAGATGCACTGAATCAGGCAGTGCCCTCATACATGTTGGATGAATTCAGAATTCAGATGGATTACATGTAAAAAAAATAGGGGAGTATTATTCTGAACTTTGGAAAACTTCCCAAAAAAACAAAAAAGGTCTGCTCTGGAGCTATGGCAGATACGTGTAGGTACATGTAATTTGAGTAAAAATTTGGAGTTACCGGTAATCCAAATGACTGTTTCATGGAATAAGATAGATTACACTGGTAGATGCATTTTCCATGACAGCAGTTAATGTGCTCTGATAACGCAACCAGAAATATAGGGCAGTAAATAAATGGTAATTTTATATCACAGGGCTACAGTACATAGTACATACCAGCAGTGGGAGGTTCAGTTTCTGGTTTTACTTCGGCTGTTGACATGGCACTTTTGTCAGACCCCGATTCTGGTAAAATAAATCTGATGCATGTACGTTCTATGTGTATATCCATGTATCTATTGGCAAATACTGTAAATTCATTAATGTTCATGGGGGTTAATATGTCTGCCTTTTTAAACAAAACCATTTCCATGGGGATTAATATTTGCGGTTTAGCTCAGGTCTTGTTACTTATCTAGGTACCTGAACTATGTAGGCATGCGGGTAATTATGTTTGCAATTTAAATATGGTCATGAAAATCGCCAAATAAATCCCCCGCAAACATTAATGAATTTACAGTACATAACAGATGAACACTTAGTAACCATGCCACTTAATTTATCCAACATATTTGGACTATATAAAATCATACTAACATTAGGTTCAATGGGTATTAGTGATAGGTTCTCAAGAAATTCGCATCTATATTATATTTCTAACACTGGTACACATTGTAGTAAAAGTAGTAATTAAAGTAACATAAAAGCCTGATCATGTCAATTGTTCAACAGATCATCTAAACAGCATATGCATGATATGTAATATACTATAACCTTTAAAACTACTAGTGCATACCCTGTTCCACATCTGTTTTACTGGATTTACCACCAAGTTTCAATCTCTTTCCTATCACCACTCTTCTTTTTTCAGTATGAAAGGCTGAAAAATAAAGGCAGCTTAGAGATTTGAAGTTTTTATATACCGGTATTTCATATACTAGTAGCACCTTTCATACTTTTGGCCGACAGCAGAAGCAAATGCTTTGAAAGATTTGTCGATTGGACATAACGGTACAGTGGTTTTTGTCAGTGGTTCACATGCATTAAAAAAATGGGACCTTCTTTCAATGAACATAGGTGGCCACCTATGACAGGACATGGTCTCTTCAGATAGGTTTTATTGTATTTGTACTTGTATGCAATATCTTTTCAGTTGGGTTAATGTCATGATGTACATGTCCCTTCCTCATCGAAAAGCACCAGTAATATATATTTTTTTTTCAACGAGGATAATCACCAAATTGTCCGAAACCCTGTTTATAACCTGTAATATTTGCAGCAGTAAAACAGTGTAACTCACTGTTTTCATCAGGTATCATAAAGGTCCATGGACCCCTTTTTTCATACTCTCAAATATCATTGAAAAACATATATATTTTGTATTCAAGGTATATAATGTACCTGCGTTTGATTTGGTTCGGTGGTTGGCACCCAGGTCTGCAGCAGTCTCCAGAAGATTCTTCAAGCTATCTTTTGTCTCAGCTTCTAGTTGATCTGGATCCTCACTAAGAGTTACATGACCTTTAAGAACTGCAACAATAAATACAGAATGCAGAGAAGCACCAAAAATTGGCAGCATAGCTAGCAAGGGTAGAGGGCTACAATAATTTGATCACTCTGCGAGGAACTAGTTTTAATGTATTGTGTTAATGGGGTGGTTTTTGCCAAAAAAGTAAGAAAAAGTTTAATAGCAAATTTTGAAAAGAAAAGACCTGCACAGAAATAAAAGGTGATTTGCACTATTAACAGCTACCATGTCATTCTTTATATTCTTTAAGTATCATAAAAAAACGTACAGTTATCAGCATAATGAAGACCTGGAAAGCATATTTTTTATGTAATCATGATAAAGTGGGTGAAAATGACATTTATCGGACCTTTTTTTGTGTGGATTTCACATTTACATGTAAGCCATTTTCAAAAATCAGTAAACTTTAATATCATCCACGATATTTTCATTATACGAAGCTTCATATGCAAATTTTTGCTATAATTCTTGTGTCTTACCAAGCTGAGACAGAAGAACCATCATCAGATTCACGGTGTCTCGATGGGACAGAGGCGCCAGACGGTCCATGGATGTGAGGACCTTTAGAAGGTCGGCTACATCCACATCTGGGGCTTCATGTAGCACACAGGTCGCACGCATGGAGTGCCTGAACAGCCTATTACTGGACTCTCTGGCTTGAGTCACGTATAAATGCCACTCGCTGTGCTGCAGGCCATAGACAAAGGCTGCAATAGGAGTAAACAGCTGAAAGTTATTCAAATTATACCTACATGCACATAAATTTTCACTCCACAGTACACCAGTGTTCCATGTATTTTATAACTCTTTATTTCATTGTAAGGGGAATTGAAATACCCCAAAGTGCGATTTTAAAAGACCGTAATTACATAACAGATTCACTCCAAAAGATTCAGGCATACTTCTAGGGGTTATGTATTTAGTGTATATGGGGTACTTTTGACTGTTAGGTGATGAAGTTCCATTTGGGGTCATTCGGTGCATTTAAGATTTTTGACGACCTTGTTTCTCAGAAACGGCAAGTCGTAGAGCAAAACAAAACAAAATTTGGGTCTCAGGGGTAAGTATGTAGTTCATATGGGGTACTTTTGACTGTTAGGTTTTCAAGTTCAGTTTGGGGTCATTCAGTGCATTCCGATTTTCGATGACCTTATATCTCAGAAACGGCCATTCTTAGAGTGAAACGGACCAAAATTTGGGCCTCAGGGGTAAGTATCTACATGTATAGTGATACAGGGTACTTTTGACTGTTACGTGTTCAGATTCAGTTTGGGATCATATGGTGCATTTCTGATCTTTAATGACCTTATTGTATCTACATTTGACTTAAAATTTCAGGGATATTGGTACCGTTACTATGGTATCAAGTTTATACCGCACCGATATTCTTTTATCTAGCAGTGACCAAGCAGAGCGCCAAAGAAGGCCCCTGGGCCTCTTGTTTTTTCAGTGGTCACTACAAGCAGTCATAAACTTTCCTCAATGTTAAGCAGCCCTGACATGCAGTATTTGAACTTTGAATGCATCCATGTACCACGTAAAAGCACAAACCTTTGAATTCATCCAGCACGTTGCCAGTACTGGACAACTTGTTCAGGTTGTTTCTGCATTCCAAAACTGGAATTTTATTGAACATACATGTATATAATGTTGGTACAAAAAGTAAAATGATATGAAAAATCTCTTATTGTGAAACATGTTAACACCATTACAGTACTAGTACTTAATGAGCAAAGGCAAAAATATGGACTGAAGAGAGTAAAGCATATAATAGTTATGTAAAGCATAAAGATACTCTGAATTTGACCCGGTTTCAACCAGACAGGCATTTTTCATCACATTTCTGCAAATACCGCATTTAGTCCAAATAATGTCAAATTCTTGAATTCCTATGAATGTGGGCATGCTGACATTTATAATGAACTACATGTAATTACATATAACCACATTTATCCTTATTTATACTTAATGCTTCACAAAAAATTATGCCTCCTACACAAAATTTTGCCTTCTACACAAAAAAAGTAGGTCACAACTGTGTTGGGTTGACTCATGTGCCGATTATCACCAAATAGGACTGGTCATGTGTAATAAGTATGCTAACTAACACATAACAAAATTTTTAAAATTAGTTTAAGGTCATCTCCACAATGATTTTCTTTGAAATGTACAACATTAAAATCATATTGCAGTATTACATGTACACGTAGGTCTACTAAGTGTATTTATGAAGAATGTGCCTCTACATGATGATGCTAAATGCACAACCAATATGCTAATTAGTGCATAAATTAAATCTGTACACATTTTTGGAGACTCCTGATAAAAACAAGCATTTTCTTTTTAGTCTTCATCTTATTCATAGCTGTTGCTACAAGAGTACATGTAGCTAAAGTTTCTGCTACTGTGAAGAATGTGGAAAGTAGTGGAAAGTTTCAATGAATGTCATAGCAATCATTTTCACTGCTGGCTAACATAAACATGATTGTATAGCTGTACAAATGGTTTGATCGTATATGTACATGTAATGGTTTTAGGTACTGTTCATGTGGTTACCTCTTTTTTTAGACTTGCTGCTTTCTGCAATGGTAGGAGCAGTCCTTTTACCAGCAGTCCTTTTACTGGGGGTACTTTTTTCTGTGGACCTGCAGTTTCCCTAAAATGGGTTTATGAAAATTTGCAGTGATGTAATAGAGGCCTTCAAGACAACATTTATGTGAACAAAACTTATGAAACACATGTATACGAAACACTGTAACATATGTAATCCCATGCATTGAACATCACTGTTTCTGGAAAATACATGTACATTTATTGTTACTCATGTGACTAGTGCAAAATGAATATTTTACCTAAATATAAATATCACACTCAAATATAATACAAAAAGGATTAATGTGAAAGGGATTTTCATCCAATAAGAAATATGTACAAGTATGTAAGAAAGGGGCTACTGAACAAGAGGAAAGCTTTCTCATTTTAGACATGTATTACAGATCATTTATATATATGTATGTATATACATTGTACATGGTGCAGGTACTGTAGAAAGGATTCAAGGTAATACCATTTCAACTTTTGCACATTGTTCTTGGGCAGGGTTCAGAGAGTCCTTGGCACTGGAGCTGTAGCACTTCGCTGGAGAGTGGATCTTTCTGTTCGCATTCTTCTCTGAAATAATACCAGTAATATAGCAATATATAATTCCACTATACACTCATCATGTAGTGAAGTATGGCTGGCAGTCTGTATTAGGGGCATGCAAAATGTGATGATAGTACCTCAAATTCCGCACATAATAAGGCACCAATGACATGGTACAGTAGAACCTGTCTTGACAGACCACCCCATTGGCCACAAAAATGTGGTCTGTCAAGACAGGTGGTCTCTGGTAACACTTGTATTGAAATGTAGGTCGTTCTGTCAAAAATGCATGGTCTGTCAAGACAGGTTTTCTCTCATGGCAGTGGTCTTTCAAGACAGGTTTCACTGTATTTGATCATTTGTTCCATCTAGAAATAAAACTTTTGTAACTCTTTCCGCACTGCCATTGTACATGGACCTTATTGGTGTACAATTCAACTAGCTTCAACTTTTTAATTGTCTGTTTACCACATAAATGATGTTGTTGTTGGTAGAGCTGTAACTTTCAAGATGTACCGGTACAATATGTCATACAACTGCCTTTAACATGTTTAAAGCTGACTGTGTTAGATCATTCCAACATGTGAACTTATCAGAATTTCATTACCTGAAACACGAGCAAGCTTTCTATGGTGCAGGCGACGTTTATGGATCAATGTTTTTCTCACAAAAACATGTGGCACCTTCGGTTTTCCTGTCACTTGCATCCTGGCTTTTCTCTTTTTCAGTTGAGGCAGAACCTGCAATCCAGATTGCTTTGGGGCCATTTCTCTTGCTACACCCATTAGATCCATGGCTTTTTCCTTGAGTTCAAACAGTGCAGAGTCATCTGTGACCAGATACGATATCCGGCCAATTTCCTTCAGAATATCCCGCAACTGAAGGGCAGTTTGGGCGCCACTTGATGTACCAGTACATCCAGGCACAGACCTGGTTTCACTGCTTTTTTTGTTATTACTTTCATCACTTTTTTTCACATCAGTTTGTGCTTCAGCATCCTCCTGGGGGGATGCGGAATCTGTAGATGGCATGCCTATGTGGTGTTGAATAAAATCCTCATCTACACAAAAGTGAGGGCAATTCCTGTACACTTCCGGAAGGGTTGCCCAGGAGTACTTGCTGGGGAGGTGCACGAATATGGCCAAAATATGTTTGCATGGCATATGTGTGCGTGCCCAATCCTGACAGGTACAGTTTGGCATGTCACCATGAAATGTTACACTGTACAGACCACCTCCATCAGCCAGTGATGCCTCAAACACCCCAGGTGACAACTCCTTCACAGATGTGGATGGACTTCTGGAAGCAGCTGTCCAGCGTGGCATAATGTGATTCAGCAGAAGTGAAGGCCGGTTGCGAAGGAATTCAGGGACATCCGAGTCATACTTTTTATATTCCTCCAAGCACTTCAGGTTTTGAACAATATACCTGAGACAAAATTTTTTACAAACATCAATTGTAACATGAATTGTGTGAGAATGGCTTGCATGTACCTCTGCACTAGGATAAATTTGTTCGTTTTTTAACATCTTCAACTTAATGTTTAATTATCCTTCTTTTACATTTTAACTTCAAAGAAAAGGAATAGACTACAAAGCTTCATCTATTTTGTAAACAATGTGAAACAAAATTTCAACATATGTAGATAGAATAATGTGAGTTCAAAGTACTTTTTCTTGGCCCAAAGTCTGTGTAATGCAGGCACAACAACAAATTGGTAAGTGGCATAATTCTTCTCTGCAAGGTACCTGTAGTTACATATACCAGGAATATTTTACTTTTTAAAGGTACCTTAGATACCAACATGCACCAAGAGCTGCTATATTGAGAATATACCATAGCAGCACAACGATACATGCAGGTAAAGGAGCATCCAGATATTACATGTCTAGTCGGAAAAGATGTCGTAGGGTAAATTAGTATAGTCTCCAAGTCAACTGAGTACATAATAATTGTACTTGCAAATATTATTATTGTGGAAAACACTTCATGCACCAGGTCATGCTGATGTTGATGAAAACTGCTGGAGTTCTTGATTGACTCTGGCATGCACCTGCAAATACACACATGGTATACAGTATGTAATATATCTGTCAAACTTCACACGCATAAATAGTATGGCTGCAGGTCCTTCACAGAAATAACAAGAACAAAAAAAAAAAAACACGCATGCATGCAGATATTTAGATACATGTACATCAGTATCACAAGGCCACTCATACATGCCATGCTAGTATTTGCATATTCACCAAATACACTGCACATACCTCTTCAGTGAGTCAGGTAAGAAGCGTGTTACCAGCGTATTAAACATTCCAGTAAGGGTGTTGTCACTGAAGTCTGATAGGTAACAGTACTTCAGGTCTTCGTGCTGCCTCTCAAGGCCATTTGTTGTTGTAACCCTGACATTGAAACGCTCCTGCCTGTAAACACGTACCCATCTCTGAAAGAGGAATATTTTAAAAAGAAATACCGAAAAAGAAATATTGAGTGC
>JAAUYG010003235.1_pt1 | contig 14639 bp, 7 predicted proteins | sample 7278091 | NCBI WGS metagenome assembly JAAUYG01 (sample SAMN14350201, study PRJNA611818) | marine sediment metagenome | isolation source: surface marine sediment (0.6m) | place: French Polynesia: Moorea | collected 2018-08 | reverse complement strand
CCCCCCCCCCCCCCCCCCAACACACACACAGTCCCATGCCCGTGATGACAGGAGTACTGGCTGACAGAACATCTATACTTGAGTCCAAAGGGAAAATTTCCGCTGGTGTAGAAGTTATTATCAGCAAATTTTACAATGTATGACTGCCATAGTGCCTTGTGGGTGCTTCACAGTACCCTCTCATTGCAACCCTCCACCCAACCCTTTCTCAAGAAATATAGGAGACTGCATTGATAGAACTGTCAGGAAACGAAGAAGCATACATGTGTCTTACCATATTTCACATTATGACCATGTACTTAATTAGCACATGACACATTTTGATTTGAATTGATGGCATTTTTCGTAGCAGCTGACATCTTTACTAATAAAAGAAACTTACTGGGAATGGTTCCTACAAAATCGCTTTGATTTTCTTTAGGAAAAATCTGTGATGTAGCCCTATATATTAAAATTAGGATACCGTATGGACCTGCCTATAAACAAATATGGCGCAACCACAGGTCCTACTGCAGCATCACAATGCATCAATTCATTCCTTTAATAATTCATTCCAAATTGCATATTAAAATGACATCTTCTTAACTTCTGTGCATCTTATATAGGTATTTCATTCTTAACCCGTGTCTGTTTGGGGACCTGGGTTTGGGGAATATTTGTTTGCAAACGCAGTGCTGCACCAGTCATCGTGCTGCTTGAGACTTTAGCTTGCCACAGCATGCACAGTTGCATTATGACGGAGAATGGCATATTGCAATGAATTGGGACATATCTATGGAGGTGTACGGAAGCCCACTGGTATCAGGGGTGACTTATAAATACTATCTGGCGGCCGTCACATAATTTTCTGGCGCCCGCCACTTAAACATATTCCACATATTAAACTTAAACTTACATGGCGACTTAAAGTTATCAGTCTGGCTGCCGCCACATAAAGTTACCTGGTGGATGCCACTTAATATTATCAAGCAAACAAACAGCTGTATTTTGGGTGTGCAGATCGTGAACTCGAGAAAGTCTGGCATGATCTGGCAGTTGGTATGCACATCGAACTGTAGGATGTTAGGTAAACCTCAACGTGACGGTGTTGTTCGTTTGCTATGGACGTTATAATTTGAGGTTCTGCTGCTCTGCTTAGGGCTCAGGACAAAAGAGTTAGAGACCGATTGGCCAGCTCGGAGTCAGGATAATGGTCTGGGTTGGGACATCACTGCCTACCCGTGGCGTGGTGTTTCATTGGGCTAGCATTATAAAGACTGGACGCAGGTCGGACTAGCACAAAACGAGTTCTGTACATACACATCAACACCTATAAAAACGACCTTGTTCTGAGACAAAGCCCTTGACCTTGGTACAAACCTTGTTCCAGTCGCAACAAGACTGAAAGATTTTCAACTGTGACTTAAACACTGATCACTCACTCACTCACTCGTTTGCTATGACTCACTAATAGAATGCCACTTTATACTTTAAGATTATGACATCTAATGTTGTAAATACTTTGGAAATAACTAATCATAGAGCAAAGGGGAGTGAAATTGAGATTCATTGGGAATAGTAGAAGATATTATAATGGGGGTACCTTGGACCTCGTAGTAATTAATGTCATTTTGTGGTCCTTCGGTGCATTTGTCTCAAAAATAGCTGTAACTGTAAAGCACCTGGCTGTAGAGTGAAACAGAGTGAATTAGTTTGGGTCTCCTGGGCTACTTGTAGTACTTGTATGGCATAGCATTTGGGGTTTTTCAGTGCACTTATTGGGTACCAGGGAACGTCTGCGCAAATTTACAGGTGATAATTACTGCTGTCTTCAAGCTTACGCCAGGGTCCTTGGGCCTCTTGTTTTTGTATTTTATACGTTCTAAATCTACCGAAAATATTATTAGAATTCAACTACATGTAAGTGCGTCGCCAGTAGAGCTGTGGTGGGCGGCGGAAACCATAGGGACATTTTTTCTTGTTTCGTCTGGGCCTTACTTAAAAACATGGTTTAAACCTTGGCTGATCAAACCTGGTTTATAACTGTGGTTTAAACTTTGGTTTAAGTTGCATTTTTTCATGTGAAAAAAAAACACTTTGCGCAAGACCAGGTTTAAAACATGGTTTAAGCTGAAATTTGCATGTATCCATGCCGATAGGCTTGTACGGCCACGGCACTGGACGGCGATATCAACTTATATTGGAATTTGGGGTGTCAGAAATGATGTAATGATGTTATGTAATGACGTCATGAAACATATTCGTGAGTTTGAAATGGAGCTAAAACTGATCCGGTGTGCGGATGCCACAACCGCGGGACCGGTATGATTTATGTTTGAAAAGGATATGCCTCATATCAGATACGCAAACAACCCATAAATTACTCGGTTTGTGAGACATAGTCGCATTGATGAGATATGAATTGAGCCAGTGGCATCGGTATTGTTTTTTCGCTCCGTGTCGCGTCGCGCCATCAGAGTTGTTATTGCTACTGTTTGAATCATGGAACCAATTTAGACTATTCCACTTCTCACTCGGCACAAGGCACCAGAGAGACAGTAACCACTTACATGTCTTGCGGCCGGTGTAGGCATCATGGTACTACAGAAAGTATCCCTGTCCTACACAGTTTTCTGATTTTCGTATGTATTTCAACCTATTTAGAGTCAGACGACTTCGCATCTGAACGCTGGCTGTAGTTCTGATGAGTTTTAGGAGATATTTTATAATGAGATTTATTTTTTGCTATTTTCCTTCATATATTTCGTGGCTGAGAGAGACCCTCGCGAAAGAAATAAATTGTTCACTTCCGGTGGAAGTTGACATATTTGTTATGCTTCACACGTGGTAATATTTACAGGTTCACGGGCAATAGGGAGTATTTGGCACCACAAATTCGCAGTATGAATAATCGGTTTCATTCGGAAGCCAAACTACCTTGGTCATATAACTACCCTTTAGCCAATCATACTGCGACAAATAAAAGCTCCGCCAATCGTGAGATATCCCTGTTTTCGCGCCTTTACCCTTCTTTCGGATATCTTTCGGATATATTTTTCCTGCCAAGGGGTTTAAAATACTCCCTATTCAGCAAACAAGCAACATTTTATTTAGCAACCTCGTGCCATTTCCAACTTCAGAGCGAACGTTTCAAATGTACATAGGAACAACATTTTTGACTTGATGAACCGAAAATGACCAGTTTAGAATCTGTGTGAAGAAAGCCCATCGTATTCATTAGGTTTTGCTGTCTCCCCCGGGGGTCCAAGAGCCAATTGAATACTGAACACCTCCGTGGGTATTCGCTCGTAAAACGAATTAATGTGATTTGTTGTGCGGATTAACACCAAATATGGCAGAATATTGACTGGGCAATGAACTTTCCGTAATTTCACAAAATGGGTGAATGTACCTGTTTCAAAATCATTCCGGAACTCAAACTTCTGATCGGGCAGTAACACGTAGACAATGTTAGTGCCTGAGTCAAGCTGAGTGTCGACGACTCTGGTCCTCTTTGTGGAGAAACGATTAACGAAATAAGGAGCGGTTTCGTTGCATTGTTACGTTTTTGCTCGCGTTACTACTTGAAATACCACCAATAAAAGTACCTCTACCCTGTTTTATGCAATAAACTCTGATTAAAACTCGGCTCAGTAAAGAGTCTAGACGTGAAAAATCCCTCAAAAGTAAGACTCAGATTAAACCAGATTTAAACTAAAACTAGAGATGAGAAATTAATTAAACTGAGGTTTAGTTTACCCTGACTTTAAACCAGGTCTAACGTAAAACCAGGTCCAAACCAGACATAAAATATTGTCCATACTGTCACAGAAACCCCTCGGGACGAAGGGGCAGCTGCTAAGCGTGGCCGGTAGATTAATTGGTACGGCCATAAAATTCCACCTTCTCTGAAACTGAACCTGGATGCATCTCAGCTAAGGGCAACACAGACACATTTATTATTGATATCATATATGCATAGGATACTGTGGTAGAGCACTATGCACTAGCAGTCAAAGTGATCGTCGCATGCAAAGTTTGGTGTACACTTTGGAAAAAAATTGTCATACTCCAATAGTTGTCAGAAATACGGCTAATCGTGGGTTCACAGATATTGTTTTCAAAATGCTGTGCTGCTCCGATGAATTTTCAGTGAGAGGGCTTTAAGGAACAAAAAAATAACACTTGATAATGTGTGCGAAAACCATTTGGGACGATAGTGTATGATGTATATATTCTCACAGCTGGGTGGGGTTAGTGGAGTGTAAGATAAGCGCGGTGACGATTATTGGCAAGGTACAAGCCCGACCTGCCCTCCGCGGGAAAATACCACAGTGACTCCCTCTACCGAATTTTGTATATATAGAGTCATCCCTTTCCGGCCACGAGAATGCGCACGAGCATGGCTTTTTGCGGCCAAGCCTTCATATCCAATGGCGTATTTTTGGTGTGGACATTGTGCACCGTAAGCGTCCATTCTTAGCCAAACCTACAATTTCCCAAATAAATAGGATGGCTGTGATTGGTTTCTTTCCGGACGAAACGAGCGACACCTGATTGGCTGTTGACGTGGAGCTATTTATGGAGCAAGGGACTAGCTTGGTCAGAGTCCGTGCTTGCGTATATATAGCAACAATCTGGCAAGGAAGCGTGAGAGGTTATTTACTAAATATATACAAAGTGTCTGAACGAAATCTTTTTGGAATATAAAACTTTATTGCTGACATTAACAAGAAAAAGAGGACGCACGAGACTGGGAAGCTCCTAGCTATTGCTTTTTGGCATATGAAGCATGGAGAAAATATGCACAAACACGATTAACAGGCAAGTATTAGAATGATTACGGTATTTTACACATCCTAAGCATTGACACCTGGATTTATACATGCCACGAGTATTGTAACAGGGCAATATGCACACACACAAACAACAAACTCAACAATCGGATTGAATACGGATCCTGAATCAGATCCATGTCAGTGTTTGGGGGGATATCACTAAAATGCATGTTATTTATCTCATGTTGTCAATTCTAACGCTATGGCACAAGGCTCTACCGGAAAGTATTACTGCAATACGCTGAAATCTGCGAGATTATGACACTTATATTTATATTAAGGGACGCAATTAGAAAAACGCAGTTTGATAGTAACGTTTCTCAGCTGTGCGACGCAGCTGCTATCTTTAAAAGGAATGCATTTTGACCACGTTTACCTATCTAATCCAAAATAAGTAATCAATGCCCAAAATTTAAGCCTCCAAATGATACGGTCTGAAACTAGTTCAGGCAAAGAAACACGTTCTAGTGTTCTTTGAAATTGCAACCGTCTGTGTTTTTTTTTCATATCTCTGTTTAAATGGTGACCGGGGGTGCAGAGAAGACGGAAGCCACCCCCGAAAGCTATTAATATCTAAAAAGCACACCCCAAGCTTTTCTGCAGACAAATCAGCCGTCCGTATTTATCCATTCCGTCACTTCCGCACATCACGAGTTTATATATTGGAAGTAAATTATGTGTCTAAGCCTAATATCACAATAGAATAGCCATCCATCCGTCTATCCATCCGTCCATCCTGCATCTTTTCTATCATCTTTTTTTTTTTCTACCAGTATCATGCGTCTTCTTTCCACGCGTGTGAACGTTTAGGAGAATACTGTGGAAGTGCCCATGTAGTATAACAGTCCTTTTGGGCATCGAGCTATAACCGGGATCTTTTTTTTTTTAGTCTAGTATATGCGGCGCCGAGAACAAAATGGCGAAGGTTGAGACCATGGTGAAAATCGTAAACAGGAAGAGACACAGTCTGTCGATGACCATGGCCGCGAATTTCCAGTCGTTGCACTCGTCCGCCATTTCGTCGTCTTTCCTCATTTTCTCGGTAAGAAAACGCAGCTCCTTCAGGATTTCTCGAAATATGGAAGGCTCCCCCGTGGCCCCGGCTATGGAATTCGTCTCGAAGCTGCCCCCGGATCCCCCGTGCATCAGGTTCGTGGCCACGTACGTCGTGTGGTGGTTTGCCGTGGGCTGGAAATAGGAATTTGCCATCGTGTCGTTTTCCCTTTTCATGGCGGTGGAATTATGGTTATTTGCGGTGCAGTTGGTTCCCCGGATGTCGTCCTCAAGGTCAAGGACGTTCGCCAGCAAACTGCGCGAGGACCGCTCTCTGAGCTCCATTTCGCGCATCCTGGAATTTCTCAGCAGTTTCCGACGTGTTACGTTCTTGCCAGGACGACGCATACGCAGGATCCAGGCCAGCCATTCACAGATCCCTTTCTTTACCTAAGAAAATATTATAATGATTGAAATGAGATTTTTGTTTCAAACCAGAGTGGGCATGGGATTCCCAATTCAGGTGTAAACCACAAACAATACGCAACCAAATATTCAACGAAATATATCAACCAAATATATTTTTTTCACTTTTCAAAATTCATTGGCATGCTGTAAATCTTAATGTGAAAGGGTTATGAACTGCAATTCCGTATTATGTTAAGTTATGTGACTGTCAATTTTAAGGTCTCCTCTAGAATTTTAAAGTTAGAATCTTATAGAAATTCTAGTTATAGCCAATCGTTTCCACTGATTTTACTGATTGATGTTAATATTGTCTTGTTAAATCCATATAAATACACATTGTCATATACATACAATGAGTTCTAATATAGTACCCAAATTAAATTGGCGATAAAACCGAACCTTGTCGTGTTGAATCCTTATTCCATTAGTCATTAACTGAATAGTCCATCAGAGTGTTACGTTTTTGTAAATTTTGCTCATTACACACATATCACAGGTGACAAATTTACATTTTGATAAGAGGGTAACTCACCCATCGTGGCATATGATGCGTTTCTGGAGACCGATGATGATAGTTAAGAACCAACACCGTGAATACCACGGACAAGGAACACATCAGCATGATACATGCAAAATACCAACCTGAAAAATAAGAAATCCATTCTGCAGTTTAAGAATTTAAAGCGAATACTAAAACTTCAAAGAATAAAAACGCTTCTATGTACGAACATAACTTACGCACTTAATTAAATCAGATATTGTGTTCCATGCATCAAACACATTTTGTGATGTGAACAAAAAATGTTGGTCTATGTAGTGCTTAGGTCTTGGGAATTGATATTAAACATATTTCACATTTGTTGCAAACACACCTATCAAGGGAACAGCGTCTGAGGTTGGGGGCATTGTTTCTGCCACCAGCAGCAAAAACACAGTCAGTGAGAGCAGGATAGTCACACCTGAAATGGAGGAAGTCTTTCAATATAAAGTTTCAAACACAATGGGTTTGGAAATTACAGAAAAAACTCCATGTTCTCTGACCATTTTATCTCGAGTTTCGAAGCACATACGTGACATAATTGACTAGTCCATGTATTGAGGTTATTATCCAATTATAAGTCCTATACATTTTATAAACACGATTCGGCTGGCAGCTTACAAGACGGTCGTCTGCTTTGTGTATACAAGTCCAACGGCGCATGCGCACTTTACCACCTACCAAGAGAGATCTTCTCCCCCGCATCGGGGGGCAGAAGAAATGTCAGCAGCGCCATGGACGATATCAACACACAGGGGATTATCAAATTAAATCCGAAATAAAGAGTGCGTCTCCTAATGTGGATTATAAACTTTATATCGTAGTAGGGCTCGGGACAACACTCGTAGTGCTCGACATTGCGCTTCCCGGGCACACCTGGGCAGGGAGAGAGAAAAGCGAGAGAAAAAAGGCACGTGGCCTTAAATTAGATCAAATCACGTCATCTTAGGAACCTACCACACGTGATCTTTTCCCCGGCGTCCGGTGGCATGGCGAATACTAGTAGGGATAGGGCATACATCATTAGGCAGGGGATAACCAAGTTAAAGACGTAGTACAGCTTTCTACGTCGGATCAGAATATTAAAAGTTACGTCATAATAGGGCTCGGGACAGCAGTCATACTTGAAAACATTCTTCTTGCCTGGAACACCTGCAAAGACACGTTGCACTAGTTATAGCAGATTTTTTTCAGACGCGGATACCAGTTCCTACTAGTAGGAAGAACACACTCAAACGCAAGTCAATTTAACGTCATGCGGTTTGGAATAAAACTGAAATAAACATATGTAGCATGCCATCAAAGGCCAAGTCCCCAAGTGCTTTCAAGCCTAAATCTAGGGCTTCTTACTTTGTGAGGTTTCTGTACAGGACACGGTATGCATGTACATGTATGTAGCCTGTGCTAAAGGTGGCAGTGAGCTTTGTCTAGACTCAACTAACATGCGATTAATAATGGTTAGTTAAAGCCAGGGGTGGGACTTTTTGAACCAAAGTTAGCCTTGACTTACCATTCTGTCCATTCCTTTACTACTTAATGTACGTGTAGGATATTTAGTTTTCATCCCTGTGGTTAGAACATGCAATTTTACTCGCCCGGATAAAGAAAGTATTCTTACTAAACGTAAAACATTAGTCTATAACTGTAAAGATTTCTACCTACCTAACATGGCCCTAACATCTGATTTTACAATGAAAAAAGCGTTTTCATGTCTTGTTCCAATGTATGAAAGCAGGAACTACGCAACTAATACCCGGTATGTGCACACTACAACAGGTGCTGTTTGAAATAGTGTCACTCTACGTTTTAAGGTCCTGCGAAGAAAAATAATATTAATAAATTATACCATTCGATTTCAACAAGCTGGGTCTACATTCTATCTTAATTATTGGGAAGCTCATTACAAAACTACCTCTACTAAATCTTCCATAGCTGCTGAAGGAAGCAATAAGCACAGGACTTGGCCCGGGATGCGCTGCTACAAGATTGACTACCATCTATATCTATTGTCAGGTACAACAGTTAAGAAAACGAAATGAAATATTTCAGATTTCATTCAAACCCGACATGCGGCCAGCCACACTTACAGCAGTATCTTTGCAAGTGACAAGCAGCACAGAATGTGAATTGGGGAGGGAGGATTGGTTTAATAGCAAACAAACACAGAATTTGTATCATTTGGCCTTTTTAATCACGTTCAGGGGGAAGCGCTAAAACAAGAGCTAGGTTTCCTAGAAAGGCGGTTTTGTGTGAAAGGTACGAGGTGTATCTTGTTCTAGAAGGCAAGAGGAAATTTAATAGCGGTCTAGAGGAAATCATTCGTCTCAAAGTTAGGTAAAGTGGAAGGAGGGGCGAAAAGGATTACTATATCCTACTATATCCGCGATGCCAGGACACCGACAAATCAACACAGAGTAGTAAGTCGGTCGCATATGTTACAATTCAATAGCTATACCAACACATATATTAAATAAAAAGACAGCAATACAGATTTACATCGACTTTAAATCGATATGCTAAAATTTGAGTACCTAATAAATGTTTCCCATTGCATATGAGTAGTAGTACAACTAAAGCGACTGGTAGTATGACATGAAATGCTAAGTGCCGATATATCAAATCAGTTAATATGCAGATTATTCGAGAACGCTCAAACTAGTGAAACTACTGTTAAATATCATCAACAGCAAGATCACAACTACACTAACCACTCAGACTACAAAATAACGTGATCATATCTACATAATCTACGGCTAACACGAATATGACAATCACACAATTATATATGTATATGTACAACATACCACAATACGATGATGGTAACAATATAGAGAATGTTAATGTTCTGAAGGATAATTTCCTGTCACAAAGCACTGTACGTGGTTCTACTAGCACTTCTATATGTACAGTGGAACCTGGGAATTAGGGACACCCAAGGGACTGTGAAAATCTGTCCTGAATTCTGAGGTCTTATTTCTCAGGTCCATTACTATGTAATGAATAGACCTAGGGACTGAAGTAGATGTCCTTAATTCCCAGGTTGTCCCTATTTCTCGGGTGGTCTTAAAGACAGGTTTCACTGTATTACTTATAAACTGTCAATAGGTTCTGGTCTAGAATATGTAATAGGCACTATACATACGTCTAAGTTATAGCCGGATGTATTTCCAGACATAACCCATGTTTACGGTGCGATACTAATATCTAACCCTACTGAAGCGGTGCGATACCAGATATTGACCCTCCACCCCCACTCCATACAGACAGACTGGTGCGTTTGCAAGCCTACACCCAACTGGTAAGTGCTATTCTAGACATGGACCACTAAATCAGCCACATACCAGTCTCGAGACGTTCACATTCCTAATTTAATCAATACCTATAGTCCTTAGAGGTAAGGGTTATATGTGCATTACCCATAGGCTGTTAATTACAACAAACTGTCACCCCCCTACGTCTTACCAATGAGCTCCCATTCTCCATTGGGAATGAAGGACGATACGTCCCCTCCGCTCTCATCTCGAAGTTGCAAATCAATTGCAGACCCATCGTATGTCCAGGAACCGAATTTCATTTCACATTTTTGATCGTCGAATGGAAACCAGGTAATGTCGATTTTGCACGTGCTTAGGAAGAGCCCAGGGGGAATCCAACTACAGTCTCCATTGGATAAGAGTACTACATTTGTCGGGAATGTACTATCGATATCCTCGTCCGCGCTGAAATTAAGCCAGAGGAGATCAATTTAAATCACTAGTGCTAGTATTTTAAGCAATATATAGGTTATGAAAAAACGTCAATTAACAAGAGGCCCATGGGGCTAAAGCTGCGGTCCGCTTAACCACTTGCCAAATAATATTAAGTGAGGTTTATAACTAATAGTCATGGAGCTGAGGTGCCCAAAATCTTAAGTTTGACATTTGAAAATGAATTATAATGTTCGAAATTTGAAATATACTAACACAAGATCTAAAACGCATATATATGCTGTTTACTACTTGGTAACTATGGAAGCAGAGTTACAGGCCAATTTACAGTGCATTGAATAATCCCAAATTGACCATAATGTGTCTGAGATCATGTGAAGCCCTGCATGTTTCTTACTAATCTCTAGGCCTGCTTTCCAGAAAATGCAACCGAGAAACCGTCTTTTAGTTAACAGTCCCTGCAGTCCAGTAATCACTTCGATAACCATTGTCGTTTCCATATTTACGACCACTAACGTTAGCAATGGGCTCTAGCTTCTGCCACCCAAATATGTGTGCCCTTCACTCTACGAACAGCGGTTTCTGAGTTACAGAGGGACCGGATTCTTTAAAAAAAATCCAGTGACCTTAAGCATGGAAAAGACCATGGTTGTCAAATTTTGAATGTGATTAGAGAAGTTAAGTCCGTTTCTAGACTTAAGATATTTCCAGAAATTAGCCTCAGGTCGACTTTCAGAAAGAGCAAAGAATGCCTCCCCCCAACCTAAAAAAAGGTAATGATATGTGTGAAGTCACATACCCTGTATACAAGCTTCGTACTAATACCAGAACCGCAATTTTTGTACATTTTGGGCTCGAGGCAGAGGTCGTCAGGAAACTGCGCTGAAAGAACCTCAAATGGCCTTGAAACATCAAAGGTAAAAAGTACCTTCCCACAACAATTTTTGTTTATCCGTTCTTGCCAAACCATATTCAAGCTTGGCTTGGCAAAAAGAAATCCAGCTTACCATGAGAATTTAGACAAAGAAATGTTTCCAGAAATGGAAGGAGTATATGCAACATCCAATCTTTGTTTAGCCTTACCTATTATACATGAGTATATCTGGAGTCCACAGAAGTCTTTTAGGTATCCGCACACTTGTCACACCGCCATATTCAGTCTCATTCCACGCCAGGTTATAATTGTTCCAGTTCTGGTAAATAAATAGACAACCCACAACATGACCCAACCGACCTTAGTACTGTTTTATTCATTCCTGAGTATTAAAATCAAACCACATACCTTACGGCCAATATGATGATGTTCACGATTTCCCACAGATATCACAGAAAAACCGATGCCCATTTAATCGTCCTTAAAACGAGCTATACCTCTACATAATTCAAACACAATGATAGAAACTGCACTGCCATTTTTTTTTATCGTGGATGAGCCTTGAACTTGCTGATAAGGGTCACCGAAGTATGTCATGGTGCAAGAATTGCCTCTGGATGTACGGTAGAGCGAAGGCATGTATGTGTGTGTGTCAGAAACCCGAAATGGCATTGGTGGATATCGATGCGGTTATAAAATAATATTATATTGGTATACCCAAATACAGTGTTGGTCATATGTTGATACGGGATATATTTCTTAATATGTGAATATAAGATGGATACGCATGGTCGTACGCATACATGTTGCTTTTGGGTATTTCGCTTGAGGTTGGTGTACATGACACATGCAACGATATGTTCCGTATGAGTCTCAATGTTCTGATGAGATCTTAAAGCTGGCCATACGATCCCACATCTTCCGTCAGCAGACAACCCAATCAACCAAATATCCGCCAGTAGAACATTGGCGGATTAGCATCCCGAAGAATTGTGGTGGACTGGGCTGTGATATATCGCAGTATCACTGGATATATCCCCTCTGATACGCCACTCTAGGATTATAGGCATTTGCTGTGTGCATAGCTCGACATTCACGGATACCTCCCCCCCCCCCGAAACACTGATATCAGCTGCCTCTGCAGCCTAGTGGGTATCGTGCTGGCTTCTCTGCTCTATCAGGCTGCCCTTTTTCAGAACTTTCTTTAAACGAACAGGCGTATGGGTTCAAATGCCATCGAAACCACATTTTTTTGGAGAAAACCGACAGTCAGTGGCGCATTGCTAGGGACTTGTCGCAGCCAAGTGGACCAATACCCTTCGGGGTGCATGTCCGCCGATTGTGTACTGGCGGATATTGTTGAATCGGATAAGCTGGCTACTGCAATCTAAAGCCAATGTGGTGGACAAAGTCTTATAACTGCTGATCTTTCATACCGAAGACGGACGGCAAACGGAAAGGGCTAGGGCATTATCATAACTTAATATCAGCTTAAAACGGTAACTGCCACGTTTCTGAAAGCTTATGTCACGCTCAAAAGTAAAACAAATGCATGAGCACGTCTCCTCAATTTGATGCATGGTGTCCTGTAATCTTATGCAGATTATGATAACGTCTCCTGCGCGGACGAAAGTGAATTCCACTTTATTTTATCGAAAGAGAAAGCCAACCTTTACTCCGTCTACGCTTTTTGAATTCGATACTAGTGAATACCATTTTCTACTTGTTGGTTTCTTCTGACAATCTGCATTTGTACTGTATCAACATCCCTGATGGCATAATGATGTATGACAAGGACAACCCGTTAAAGCAAGTAGACAAAGATATATGGGTAAGTGCAGTGGGGGGTCTCTAATGCATTCCAAGATGTTTGGATAGATCACACACTAAGTACTGTGACGGTATTTCCGCCCCTCCAGACCCGTGGCCGCAGGACTATGCGATTTTTGGTTGCGAGGCATAGTTGTTTTCCATGCGAATTTCCCATATTTACTGTCTCATTGGGAACACTCTAAAGTGCAAACAACAAGATCCCTTTGATACCAACCCTAAATGCGTTTTTATCAGTGGACATTTTTTTACTGTATTGGCAGGCATAGCATTAGCTTTTCAGTACAATATCCATTAACTGATTTAAGTAGTGTACCAACACTTTCGTTCAACACTTTTTCGTGACTTTGTGAAATTGATACCATTATGTTCTTAACAGCGCAACGGATTTCGATAATTATTTATTATGACTCCATAGACCTTATACTTATAACGATTGGTTTTATAACCGAATTGATATATTTATTAAATGCGAGGCACTGCATCCCCCAACCCCCACCAGGCCCCGCATTTCTTTCACGTTGAAATTTAATATACAGTGTACAAGTGTGTTGATATTTCACGTTGCAACCGAAGTGAGGGTTGATTTTATGTTTTTGTACATAATCTCTGTCTGTCATATGTCAAGTTTGTTGAATTATACATTTTTTTTAAGTGTGCGTATATGCAAGCCTTGTTTCCTCATGCTTTCTTCATGCATTTCTTGGCTACGTATTTTAGCTAAAATAAAAAGCCAGCAATATAACCAGCAATATGCATATTGCAGCTTTTGTATAGATATAGCAGTGGTATCACACATACATATATAATATATAGTCTTGCCCATCTACGTTACTCAGCCACCTTCCATGATATAATCGCACCATCATGCTTAACACAGCACCTTGTCGAAAATGCAAATGCAGCATTTGACTCTGAGATATGTATGTTGACAATTCATTTAAACAACAGTCGCACATATGCATCGCATGTATATACAGTATGCTATGGATGCTTCGACACACAGACCAGACCATAACTTGGAGGAACAATATTTACAGAGCCTTTACAGAGTCTCAGAATTTGGGGGGAAAAGTGAGTAGAGTTGCCCGCACCATTCGTTGGCGGACGAAAATTACGTAACGAATGCAACAGGGACAAGGAGCATGCCAGAGAGATGCGAGCAAACGTTAGCAGGCGAAAATGTAACTGAATGGTAAGGAGCATTCCAGACCGTTGCAGACAAAGCCATGCTGAAATTCCATGCTAGGTGTAATAAATGTTCAATAAGACAGCGGTGATTAATTTGGCAGGTTAGTAGGGGTAATAAACATAGCTTCACTTCAAGACCATGCCATTAATGCACACTGCGGCGTTAGGTTAGTATGCGCACTATGCAGTATATCGCAACCAGATGAAGATGTACATTTTTT
>JAAUYG010025102.1_pt1 | contig 14640 bp, 8 predicted proteins | sample 7278091 | NCBI WGS metagenome assembly JAAUYG01 (sample SAMN14350201, study PRJNA611818) | marine sediment metagenome | isolation source: surface marine sediment (0.6m) | place: French Polynesia: Moorea | collected 2018-08 | reverse complement strand
TTCATGACCGGTGGTTGGCCGGTACATTCGTTTCCAGATGGCTAGGGGTCCGTGGACTGGAGCCCACGGCAGAGAGTTATGGTTTGACACCGAATTAGGTGATGAATATAACATGACGGCATCTACGTACAGTGCACATCTCATGTCATTTGACATGCTAGTTGAAGACTGGGACTAGAGTACCTCAACTAGTACATTGGTAACCTTCTGAGAAATCTTCACACAAAAGCTACATAGTCAGCAACAACATGGAAGAGAACACCAAATCTTAGCATTTGTCTATCAAGCATCTAACAGGTTTACATGGACGTTCTGAAAAAAAATTGTTTCGCATAAACTTTCAATTCTGCTATTGACTCTCACTCTAAGCTATAGGTGTTTCAGGGGATACATGTACATATCATAGCTACATATAGCATAGTATAGACTTGATAATGAATGGTCATCGCTTCTATATGTGGCAGGCCTGGATCTAACCACAACAGCTTGTCTACTAATTCTACAGATTAATTGACTGATGTTACTGTTACAATGTTGTTAGATCCAAATAAACATACATGTGCATGTAGCTCGTGTACTGGAGAACTCCAAATAAGCATGCATGTTCATGGTACAATGTCCAGTAATGTTTTATTTATAATAATAATAATAATATGCAGTTCTTATATAGCGCTTTTCCTGGCTGAAGCTAGCTAGGCATTATAGATCTATATCAATGCCAGATACCTCCTGTAGAAAACATTTTATACCCAGTTCAATGTTGGCAAAAAATGGAGCAGAATAAGTGATTTAGAATTTCAACAGTCAGGGAATGTATGAAAAGAACGGCTCCTGGTTCTGGTATAGGAGACACAATAAACTCACTTTCAATCACAAAGTAATACTGTAATATCACAGATCACACATCAGCACTATGGTAAATAGTTGTAACAGTTTCACTCAGTTTGTCACAAAGACATGCACCAAACAGAACATCCACATTATATCTGCCACTGGTCTCATAACATCGCTACTCTACAGCTGTACATGGATACCTGTAGCTAATATATATATATGTCCATTAAAATTTTCAAATAAACATGCACGTTAATCTACCTTGAAAAATACAAAAAGGTAAATTGCATGTTTATTGGGAATGACTGGATTTGTGTTTAACATTATAGCAATATTTATCAAACAATAACTTCGCAAAACAAAAATCCTACAAAAAAAAACAAACAAAACAAAAGAAAAGCAAAACATTCAAACACGATACAAATATCATTCTGGGATATAATAAATTATTGATCATAGTTGTTACGGAAACCTTTTTGCGAAAGATTTTTTTCTTAAATTTTAGTTTCTTTGTCTTCTTTCCTTCAAGCTGCATTAATATACAAACATAGGATACATAAATAAGCGATGCAAGAATATGCGATGAACCATGCTGCTCGAAGACGATAAACAAACACGAAAAGAATGATCTTCTTCAATGGCTGTACAAGTTGCATAGAACCACAAACGCACACACACAAAACATGAAACACACAACAAGCACATAAGCTTTATATATATATACAACTGTTAAGAAAGGTAATGCCCATCCTCTTAGCTCACCAATACACATAATGCAGACCCTGATGATTATTAAATTCATGCACAGTCACCGCCATATAGTATCAGCAGTATTTTTACAGTAAGTGAAGAGGACATGCAATAACAAACATCCTACAGTGTTTGTGGACAGATCTACAATATTTCACTGCTCTCTCTACATTTAATAACTATACACTGTCCCATGTAGTGTATCACTCTATACACATTGCTGCTTCAGTGATATGTACAATGGTCTCTCTATGTTGCTGCAAGCCACAATTGTATCTTTCAACAGAAAATACCACACACCTCCATTCACTTCATGACAAGTGGCTGTTTATGCCTGAATACTGAGAGAACAACATGATAGTGAGTCATGAAATTATTGCCCTCAGACCCCCCCCCCCTCCCAATCATGCCATACCTCCATCTCTGCCTGTTGTCTGACCAAGGTAATGTTGAGAATGCTCAGTTCCCGTTCACACTCCTGCAAAATGTCCATAACACAGGTATTATTATATTATTATACAGTATTCTGCCATATCCCCCCCAGCAAAACTTATGTTTCTGCAACAGCACTCAAGCATAAATCAAATTTCCCACCAGAGTATCAATGGGAGACTAGCCATGGCAATAACAACTTTAGTGCCCTCTTGTGTTTTAAAACCACTCATGGACCATAAAAGTGCTTTTACGTGACAGACATTTTAAAATTCAGAGTCTAAACAAAACCAAATGACAACACTGAGACCAAATCAAGTGGTCTTACTAATGCATGTTATAAACAAGGTGGTCTTCAAATGAAGGATCTTATTACAGAGGCATTCCTGTGCTCAGTTATACTTTAGGTATTTTGCCTTGGAATTTACTTGGTGTGGGCTATATAGACAGTAGTTCCTCCAGGATCCAGGGTTATTATGCTTTACTCCTAATGGTCAAGAGTTTACTGTCAGTGGATATTACTCCCTGGTGTATAGAAATCAGCTACAAATCAAAAGAGAACAGCAAGTATGAATAGTCAAAAGGCACCGTATGCAGATGCATATTAAACTCAAATTTACATGTATAGGGACTTAATGGCAAAAGCCAACTTGAAGTCTAACTTACATCCAGCTTGGCTTGGACCTCCTTGGCAACCTTCTTGCTACCGTATTTCTTCTTATAAGCGACCTTGTACTCTCGACAGAGCTGGCGGTGACGTTTTATGATGTCGTATGACCACATCTTTCGCCGCCGCTGTACATGCTCCTGCAAGACGCAGTTATAGGCAAAGTGCCACCTACAAGGAGAGAAGAATACCAAGGATGACACATGTACAGTCACAGTATGTCACTGCGTATAAGTTGGAACAGCCACAGCAACATAAATATGAATTCAATTTAATATGAAAAAGATTACGGATATTAACTATATCCTATCATGGCTATTAAAGATATACAGTGGTCCCTCTATTTTACAACCCTTTATCTTAAGACCGCCCTTGGTTATAAGACAACTTGATTTGGTCCCTTGGGTCAACTCGGTGTGTTAAATGACCTTTATTTGATGGCCACCTGCATTAGATGATCACATTTTCTTGGTCCCACGGGTGGTCTTAAAATGGAGGGACTACTGCATCATGTCCATTAGCTTGCACCTACGAACTTCATATTGACCATCAAACATAAATCTTGATACCTGACAATACTGACAGCAGGCGTTACGAAGTGTTGGCAGCTATCTGTTAACAGAAGCACTGTTAGTACACTGAAGCGAAATGTCGACGGACTGCATCCCCGTACACAATGTGGTATACTCACCACTGCTTTGAGTTTCCATTGCGTGGCACAGCAGGACGGAATTTCCTGTACTTGGCAGCCAGACTGATCCTCTCAAAGTTCTCCAGGACCTCCATGATGTCTTGATACTGGACGGGGCAAGGATATACAAATTACTCTTAGGTCCAAGGATGAAATAATTCACGGTGAACATTCTGGACATTGTCGAAGTGTCACATTACAAGGTAAGGGGCAAGTACAGCGACAGCCTGGAATTAAGACCACTAACAATTGAGACCAAATTGGATTGGATTCTTATTTCTGAAATGGTGTAGCACTAGTGCGTAACTATTGGTCATCCAGCAAGTGGGCTTTGTTCTGGGGTGACCTTATTTCTGAGGTGGTGCTTTCCACTGCATGTATGTAACTATTGGGAGTATTCGGAGCCGTTAACAATGACAAAATCACTACAAAGTTGTTTATGAAGCTTTGACTAAAAAGAACAGTCTACTTCACACTTCAGTTTTCACACTTTTTCTCTTCTTTCAGGTATTTTTGGGAAATTTCCCCTCCCAAGGGGTTTAAAATACTAACTCCTTATTCCTTTCTGCTGGCCTCTTTTAAGCCATAATACTAAAACAAGCCATATTTTATTAGTAGTAATCAGTTCATAAAACTGTATGTTGTTATTGGACTCTGGACTCATGTTAGAGGAAGAAAATTCTTACCTCTCCGAGTCAAACGTTAAAACATCGTCAGACATGTTGACCGCTTCCTAGGGGTCTTGTTCACTGACTGATGATGTCATGGTCGTCTCCTGTCACATGACCAACCTGGTCATGTGATGACCGTGACATCATCAGCCAGTGAACATGACCCCTAGGAAGCAGTCGACACATCTGACGATGTTTCTAAGTTTGACTTCGAGAGGTAAGAATTTTCTTCCTCTAGTAATTAGTTGTTTAAGGAAAGCAGGGGATAGCATAGTCGTCTACATGGTATGCCAGGAAGTATAAAATACTAAACATGAACTAAACAAATATACAAAAATGCTAACTTATATTACAGTCACCAAATACCTTCAGCTGTAATTTCAAAGTGAAATTTTTAAGACGTATTGCACGAGTTCAAGGATTAATTGTGGTATGGCCAAATCACTGGCGAAGAGGCCCTCGCAAGCTCGGGCCTGCATCAGTGATTTGGCTATACCTATACCACAATTAATCCTTGAACAAGTGCAATAACCCTATTATAATACACCTGCTAGTTCACTTTTAGAACACTACACGTGATATTAAGTCACAGTTTATGCAAGAGAAGGCCATTTCGGCACAGCACTGCGCCCAATGTTTTCCCTTTTCATGCCTGTAGGGCATATAGCAATGGCCCGGGACCTTGATAACGCAGCCGAAACAAACAATGGAATTACGTAAACAGAGAGTGCATGCGCCTTTGCTATTGGCTGAGAATCTGGGTCAGGGTCAGAGTGCAATATACAAAGTTCAACATTCGATATAGATATATATTGCATGATCGTTTCAGTGGTAAAGTATAGGGAGATTTTTCAGGTATATAATAATAGAGAATATTGTATAAGCAACAAATCTTTGGTGGGACCAAAATATCCACCTTTTTTCAATACTAGATTGATGATACCTTTATACCAGCATTCTGATCTACGCATTTGCATCCAAAGACAAGGGCTGCAGTTATTTGAGAGAGAACCACAATGTTACAGACCTGATTCTTGCTGAGAGCCACTCCAATCTCCTCAAATATAACATTGAGCATCATCTTCGGGATGGTGTACTTGTCGAGCTCTGGTTTGGTGTTAATGACCAGCTGGGCAATGGATGATATAGGCTCCACCACTGAGCAGGGAAACCATACAGAACATTGAAAAGTAGCCTTACCTACCATGACACCCATAGAAACAAGCTATGTTCAAACCACATGCTCTCTAATTTAACCACTTGAATAATATTCTAGTTACTACAAAACTAAATATGTTGTCACCAATGAACTACTGTTATATTCTACTATGAGGGATCTCTGTTGATTTCTGATAGGGATGCTACTGTACTTGTCAATTTACATCAGACTTAAGCCCTTATGAACCATATTCATTATTGAACATTTTAAGGCTGGGCCTTTAAATTATGAGTACTGGTAAGTATTGTACTAAGTATTTAAGACTTCATTTCACAAGACGGTTTAGACCAAATCAATTTGAAAATTGTGAATTAACCTGACACTTTGTGACTATATTAAAACTCAACTATGCCCAAATGGGATGCAAACTTGACACTTCTGATTCTGAGTGGTGTAAATACTTGATTGTTCAGTGGCGTCAAGGATATCATGAGTCAGAAATGCTTTTCCAGCATCATGTACCCTTTTGTTGACAAAAACGCTTTCATTTGAAAACACCACATGACACAGTTTAAATTTCAAATTCTTTGTGGTACAAATCTCACTAGATACAGCCAGCTTTTTTAAGCCACTGCAAGAAAGACTGACACTACTACAAACTTACCATAGGAGAAATCTGTCTTCTTATTCCCAGATATGATGTTACCATGTAGTGCATTCTGCAAAACAGAACAATACAGTGATTTTCCTTTCAAATACTTGACTATAATAGATAATATTATAGCTTTTAGGTACTCAAAAATTGCTTAACAACACCAGAAAGCGACTAGAGACCCAACTGAACACTGAAGATTAGCTCAAGTTTACATGCAGAAATGGAATTAAGAACTAAGCATGATTTCTTCAGATATTTAATAAATTCTGTACTTTAGCAATGGCATCTGGCAAAAATTCACAGGTAAACTTTACAAATATTGATAGAAAATCACGTTATCACCAGTGTTCAAGTGAAAGTCAAAGAGCTTTCGACCCGATACTTCAGGCCTTCTTCAATTGTCTGCAGTTTCCGTATCGTCACGTGCTCCCTGTGTAGTGCGAGCGTCACGTGACGACAAAAGTTGGTTGTAGACTGGGGGGAAGAGTGTGCCTGCCTCTGTCTCTGTTTAGCGATGGATTTTCTTTCGCAATCCAGAACTTTACAAATGTTTAGTCTTTGTTCCGACAGGTAAGTTACCAGCATCTGCCTTTTGTCCACACCCATTACTTGGCAACATCTGTCAGTAGTCCAGATGTCAGTAGTCCAGATCTATGACTTACCAACATGTTATTGGTGCAGACCAAAAACTTACAACATCTGTTGTATCTGTTGTCTGTCCACACCCATGACTTAACAACATCTGTTATTTGTCCAGACCCATGACACACCAACATCTGTTTTTAGTCCACACCTGTGACTTACCAACATCTGCTGTTTGTCCAGACCAATGTAAGATGGTGAGTTGCTGTTCCAGTAGACAGCCAAACTGTCCAGCCGCACCAACTGATAAAACAGAGACACACCAAGGATGTTAAGGCAGTGAGAAAATGGGCAATACTAAGGATAAAGAAATAGTTGGTAATTTTAGCTACACAAATATAACTTGATCTCACATTTCAGAAACTCTTATGTAATAAACTGAAATCAGTCACACAACCTGATTGATGTATTTATAGGAAAATAAATGCTGCCGTAACATGTAAGTGCAGTTTGACTTTTATGAATGAACACCCCAAAATTTTAATACAGAAAGCATCTCACATCCCACAACCAAATCACCTTATGGATCTTGGTGACTGCTTCTTTGATGACCATTGGTGTCCAGTTTTCATCAGTAGTCTAGAAAGGGAGATAGAATTGAGTCATTGTTTGCCGCAGTACTAATTATATTATTGTGTGAAATACATGACACTGCACGTACAAGCCTATGACTGATGACAAAATGTATTAAAAGGAGCAGAACCACTGTGCTAACTGAGAACTGACCAGAGATACCTTGAATAAATAATATAAGATTATAGTTGGTAATTAGCATGAAGTAGAATGCAAGGAGAGTCTCTCTCTCTCATACACCAAATCTGTCTGGGACTCTCAATCTCATACGCCAAACCTAGGTATTGTCCAGGTACCTAAGCCAATGGTTGTTACATGTGTTCCGTGGCTTATAAAGAAACAACACACAGACAGTGAGCACCAAAGGAAAAGAAAAACTGTCCTGTCCTACTCTTTACAACTTAGAATAGATTACCCCACACGCTAACTAAATCTTATTACTTACATGCCTGTATGTAGTTGGTTTTGTTTCCTAACAAATTAAGTCCTATTCCACTGTCAGTTTAGCCTTACCTGAAAGAGCAGTTCTTTCAAAGTCACCCCGACAGAAAACGGTTTCTTTGGGTTGGAGTGACGGTCTTCATATCGTATGTGGATATCCTTGATGTTAATCTGAAGGTTCTTGATCACATTGGTAGCCAGTTTCTCAGCAAAGCTGTCCTCTTTAGGATCTTTGGGCTTGTCTGAGTGTAAAAAAATAAGTGATGAGCACACATGCTGGCAGCTAAATATTTTACATATCATGCTACTAGTAAGGATATAAATGTCAAGACAGGAGGCAGAAATACAATGTACATGACATCTGTATAAGAGATAACTACACAGAGCCAAGCCTTAATGAGAAAACTGAAAATACACAATGTATGTGAACACTGACGAATCACATGTATACATGTAAATACAATAGGACTTGTAAGTTGTAACCAACCATCGGTGGACTGAGGTGGTATGACAGAGGCAATAACATAGACTAGGAGAAGAAAAGTTATTGAATTATACTGCCCCATGTCCTTTGCCATATTACCGGTAACAGTCAGCAACAATCAAATCGTTAACACAAATACAGTACTAAACATGCTAAACCCATTGTAAAACATTTATATTACACCCAGAGTGCAAGTGCAGCGGTAACTGAGATGAATTGAAGAAACTGACAAACATTGACACTACGTACTTTTCTGGGCCTCAAGCTTTCGTTTTTCTTCCAGCCTCTGGATCTCCTTCTGTTTGGAATCCCAGGCCGCCTTCTGTTCCTTCTCCTCATTGTACTTGATACCTGCAGCAGAGAGAGAATTCCACTGGATAGAATCATATTAAAGATCATTTGGGCTTCTTTAAGTCCAAAAGAAAATTTTAACAGGCTGAGCGTGAAACAGACACTAAAATAGCCAGCAAATACAAATTTTAATAAAGCGATTTTGTTGACCTTTGCAGCAGCATTTGTGACTCATTATTATTTTTAGATACTGAATTAACATACATGCATTTGAACTACATGTAAAAGTAATTTTAAACAGCTACATGTTACGCATTTTGTATTTATGGTACATGTAGTGTGGTAACAAACAAGCAGCTTAATAAAATACAAGATTACAGGTATAAGTTCACTCACCAAGATTAGGCACTGCAACAATGTAGAGGCCTTCCAAATTGGCCACAGTTGGTGCTCCATAAAGGTTCTTCCAGGGAATTTTCAGTGTTAGTTTTCCTGAAGAAATATAAGAAATGATGGTTAGCATCATTAAGCAGAGCCCACACATTCTGTGGAATTGTGTTCCTACTTCTGCTACTGCCAGGGTTTATAATGTACACGTAGTAGAATCAGGAATAGTAGAATCACACAAAGAACGCTTCATTCTACTATTTCTGGTACTATTCAATAATAATGATATCTTAGAGAGGTATTTTACTTAAAACTAAACTCCACTGGATATGAGGTAAAGTATATCAGGGAATTCATTAGTGCATATATTAAACAACCATCTTGATATTTTGCATGTATCTTCATGGATCTTGAATTCTCACTGCAGTTATCAGTAAGTGGAATTGAACATATTGGTATTGTAACACCCTATCATTTCTTGTCTGTATTGCAGGCTACCACATGGCATACACATAAACAAACAATATAAAAATTATTATTATCACATAATAAAATGAATAATGTTGGTGGAAAGACTAAAAGCAGCTTATTGTACATACCCCCGGTAATCATAATATTACCATGAAACCTATAGCCCATCAAGGCCTCACCTCAAAGAAAAACTGCCAACTACATCACAGTACATGGAATACCTACTGAGTAGATACATAAGCTTGATACATACGGTCATCACACAGCAATAAAGAATCCGATTTTAAATATTCACAAATGACTTGCCTAACCAGATTACTAGTACCTACCCAGGTTGCCATGAAGAACTTTGACTGGCAGATCCAGTTCATCCTGTAGCAGTGAAAAAAATTGAATATGTTATGCAGATTAACAGATAACTAGTGATTAGCAACAGGCATCACAGTTATATTGAAATGGATCAAGTTAATATGACATGACGAGTAATGCTATAGTGAAGGACATCTCTATGCAGCATTATGTAGCATTAATTGGAGTACACCACCTTCATAAAGTTGTAGAATTACAGGCAAATCTAAGGCACTGAACATCTTACAAGGTACACATGAGGTCCTATAGTAGTACTTTAGCAGGACATTGTAGCATGTTGTGTAAATGCACTGCGCAGACAGTAAGATGTTAAGTTACTTCACATTGCTCTGAACATGCTGAACCCATGACTACATGCTCACCAAGGCGCTTTCCTTGACATACAGATTGTTGAGAACAACATCCCCTGGAAAAAATTAAACAAGTATTTATACAGCATATGGATAATAATGGAAGTCCCAGCACAGTCACTGTAACAGTGGGGATAGCTCCGAATTGTCCAGTGAATCGTGTTTCAACAAAATTGTTATAATTTTCTCGTTAAATTTGATTGCAACTTTGTGAGTACTCTGAGGTACTAGTAACTTCTTTTTCCAACTAAATAAAGAATGCATCGTGGCAATTTAGTGGTTGTAGTTGTGATGCTGCTGCAACTTTTTCTAGAATATGATCCATTGCTGGGGCGAATTTGTTAACATATACAGATATACTCTAGTACTAGTATGTGCATCCAGCTTAGTTCCTTTAATATGTTTAACATCATGAACATGATTAACACAAGCTGAGAGACAACGATATCCTGCAGCCTTAACTAGCTTCAATACGAAAGCTAACATTGGCCCATGAAAAATGAATCATTTAAACTGTTAAAAGTGCAGATAATTATCTCTAACATTATTTCCAAATATATTTCCTAATACTGATATTCTTCAATGAATCTTGCTGAAAGATAAGAAATATACTTTCTATCAACTGTGACAGCACCAACGCCCTTTTGTCATACAGGATAGGATTCAAGCTTTTTCGACCTGTCTCTTGACTTTGACGTCAAATTTTAGGCGTTGCTAACAAAACATTTTCTGTTGCTACTAACTACCCAAAAGTTGCCAGAAAATTTGCAAGCACTTTATTGAAATGCAGAAGAAATGAGCTTGTTAATTTTTATGAGCTCTTATTAAGTAGCTAGACTTCTGGCTCACAGTAATCAGTAATGATATTTTATTGAAATGCACCCCTGCAGCATTTATGCTAACTGCAACTAGCTGGGTTTCTAACATAGCTTTACTGATGATATGACTTAAATTTTTAAGTTTCAATGGTCCACGAAGTGACAAGACTGCATATAAGGAACCAACACACCAAATAATTTATTGAATTAAGTATACCACATAGGGAGCAATTATCGACATCTTTCGATGTGATGCACTTTCATTAGACTTTCAATCAGCTACCAGGCTACGTGTTTCTTATTGTAAAGCCTTCTGAGCACTCTGCGCTATATAAATACTGTATATAATAATGATAATAAAAATAATAATTAATAATAATAATTATGTTGGGGGCAGTAGCGTGAAATTGCCTGATTTGACGAGGAAAGGCACAGAAAAGGCGACTGTCCATGGGCCTGGCACAGGCAGAACTGATCGAGGGTAGAATTTCAAGTTTTGCTAGAAGGTCTTTCTGGTTTTAATTAGAGGTGTAGGCCAACATGTATAATTTACATTGAAAAAATGCGTGCAGTAGATCAATAAAAGCATCAATATGTATTTATTAACAGAGGTATAATTCGAGGAAACATTTGCAACCAACAAAAGCACCAAACACCTTGTGACCATGACTAGGCGGCATTAGGCCGACAGACACACCGGTTAAAACTTTCGGGACATACCTCCCCAAATGCCAATCTTCAACTGGGAACTGTCAAGATTTTCAATGAAATCGCCCAGGTATCGGTTGACTAAGTCAACAACAAGCGATTCAAACACCATGGTCGGTTTCTAATATTTGCACATGGATGCTATTAATGGCTTAAATACAATCCATATCAGAGAAACAAACCAAACGAAGCCATTGTTTATGTCAAGGCCGTATGACGTTAGGTCTCACGCCTGTATTCGCAGAACCTAGTAGTTGCAAAGTAGTCCTGCAAATACTCATTGGACGTAATTACTCTTTTAATTCTATTAACCTTCTAAAGTACTTTACACTGCGCATATCTTTAATCACTTTTAGCTTGAGATGGTCGCCAGTGTTTCACAAGCCTTTAATTTCTGTTTTTTCTTATTGTATTTCATTCAAACTCAGTGCATGGGCAGTCAGTAATCCACACTATTAGATAATGTCTTGTAGGAGTAATTCAAAGAACTCACACGAAGTGCGACACGGCCACTTTAAAAGTTGTAGAAGTCCGACGTGGGCTTTTACAAAACTGTAGAAAGTAGTAGTAGTAGTGTAGTAGTAGTAGTAGTAGTAGTAGTAGTAGTAGTAGTAGTAGTAGTAGTAGTAGTAGTTTATTTTTCAAACCATACAATTGAAAAATTAATGACAAAATTCAGCAAAAAATTGATGGGTGTACAGTTTGAGGTTTTCTACTTAAGTCACATTGACTGTAATCTGTACAACTCGGGTACACTCATAGGAATATTCCTCTGGATATATTCACAATACAGCAAATAGGTGCCTGCAACAGTTGCAGCTTCAGGTTGACAGAACTCTTGACATCCAATATTACAAAGAAACATATACATAAAAACAACATCACCATAAGAAGAAACAATTTTCATCTATGGTAGCGACATAGTGCGAACTATGTATTTCTTATGTAAATGTTTAAAATGATATTTAGTATTACCTCCTTCATATTATCAGGAAGAGAGTCCCAGTGCTTAGGACCAGCCTTCAATAAACTATTACTAGCCAGTGATGCTCTTCTATATTGCATATGAGTATGTCCTGCATATCCTGTATAGTGACTATGAATGTCAGAATTTTGAAGCGGCTATCACTATGATAAAGGGTGTTCTGTAAACTGTTGTCACTATGGTAACGGATGTTCTGTAAGAGGTTATCACTATGATAACGGGTGTTCTGTAAATGGTTATCACTATGGTAACGGATGTTCTGTAGGAGGCTATCACTACGATAACTGGTGTTCTGTAAGATTTTTATCAATATGATAACGGGTGTTCTTTAAGAGGTCAACACTATGATAACGGGTGTTTTGTACAGCGTTACCACTATGATAAGCTTTGTGACCTCACCTGTCGCATAAAAGCAGGAGAGGAGAACCAAACGCAGCATTGTTGCCCGGTCTGAAAGAGACGTGAGAAGCGTGGATAGAACACTCAACTCACCCCTGCCACATACTTTCCGCAGTTTTCAAAATACCCAACTACCCAGTGTCAAGACCAAATAGTCACAGAATAATGTTTTTCTTTGAAATCCTTTAGCTCGTAACGTTACATGTTATATAACCACAAACACAAGTACATGTGTACCAAGGATACAATAAAATTTATCTGTTCCATTGATACATGTATTTTATACAATTGTAGTCGTTCAGTGTATGTGTACGTATGCGACTGTGCGCCAGATACCCAAGTTTAAGTTATTTATATAACATCACTGAAGATAAACGAAACGTATTAAATTTTATTCTAAAATACTTAATACCTAATTCATTTTTCCAGGAAAAGTGCAATTTACGTTACCTGAGGTGTTGCAGTCCTTGTTCAGTCAGTGGCTCCTGTTCGCACTGGGCACGGAAGAGGTTTATATAGAAGTTCACGTTTGATATTTGAACTTTAATTTTTCAATGCGCAATCATCCGATCAGCCGTTATGACAAAAAAATATACCCCGTGGTTGGCATGTGAGTAGGCCGCATAGCTGAAGCTACCGATCAGGGTTTTTTACATTCATATTTGAACTTTTTTCCTTACCCTTTCAATTTAGTGGGCGTTACTTTTTATGACAAAAAACAGTCTTGTGGTTGGCACGTTGGCGGACTATAGACGGCTAAACCCCATGTCAGGCCATCATGCACGGAACAACACATGAATGTTAATATAATTGCTATCCCCCCTCCACAGATCACCAAGTGCAATACGCAGTTTCATAACGGTAAGTCTCAAAATTCTCTAACGTCTGGATCTTAAACTACGTTTTGACCCTAAACAGGACAAAGGTTCAGAGATGTATTTAAGATTAATTACGCTTATGAATTGGTCCATTTATATTCTAAGTGGTATGCATGTTAAATAGTCATTTGCCTGTTTCCACTAAGTCTAAAATTAACCCTAAACAACGAAAAGACGACTATTCCCTGGCTGACCCGTAGACTTAAGTCCCTTTGTAGACTTAGGCCTTTTCTAGAGCTTTTTCTAGAAAAGAATACAAGTGTCGCAAAGTGTCAGTCTAGCTTTCGAACCAGATGCGCAGCATTTCAATGCCATCAGTTGAAACTTCTTTACTTTGGATGATTTTTTTTTTACTTTAGAATTGTTGCTGGTGTTGTTCATTTTGTTATCTGCGGTGAAGGGTTTAGTATTATATTGCATATATAGCAATACATAGATGTACACTGTATTCGGTATCAGGGCCCTACCTTATGGAATAGAGTAGACAAGAACTTGAAGCTTACTGCAAACTTGAATGAATGATATTTGGTATGTACTGCGACATGTGTTTCCTAAAAACTCTGTAAAAATTAATGTGCCTCTATGTTGATTTCATCGGTTTGTAACTACTTCCAGTGGAACACACAGCGGCACACAGTGACACAGTGTAGCAGAGTGTGACACAGTGTCACATGATGATAGAGTGGCACAGAGTGACACATAGAGTGGCACAGAGTGTCACACATAAAACATGCAGTGGTATATATTGGGACACAGTGGTAAACACAGCGACAGGTAGTGATCCTAGCAGACATTGTCCCACACTAGCAGACAGTGACCCACACTGGCATACTGTAGCCCACACTGGCATATGTAACCCATACTGGCATACAGTGACCCACACTGGCCGACAGTGACCCACACTGGCAGATAATGACCCATGCTAGCAGACAGCGACCCACACTGACAGACAGTGTCCCACATTGACAGACAGTGACCCACACTG
>JAAUYG010181969.1_pt1 | contig 14641 bp, 13 predicted proteins | sample 7278091 | NCBI WGS metagenome assembly JAAUYG01 (sample SAMN14350201, study PRJNA611818) | marine sediment metagenome | isolation source: surface marine sediment (0.6m) | place: French Polynesia: Moorea | collected 2018-08 | reverse complement strand
TGGTATTTTAGAAAAAGCTTCGTGTAGGCAGTCTTCAGCACAAGTGTAAATTGTTTCCGATGTGGTAATTTTCTACTGAGTTATAGCTGCCATTTTTGAGTTAAAATGGCTCAAAAATGCATTCCCGGAGTGTTATTTTTTTGACCAACCGGGATGCCCCATCGCGTTGCACAGCAACCGACTGTCTAGTTTTTTGTGTACCTCCCTACCACATATTTTCATAGCTTTTCAGGTCTGTCACCCCCCTACTTTTTATTGGGATAGCCCTCAAAAGAGGAGCTAAATGTACAGGGATTGTTTTTGTTACTTTGTAACAATACTTCTGGTTGGGCGCATGGGGCATGTTACCGGTACTATAATAATGAACTCTGCCACTGTACCCATAAATGCTCATGTATAAACAGAAAGAACTATGCAGATGTGTTTTTGGGTCCCATTATACTTAAAACCTCATTTTGCGGGTACTTCCAGGAGGAGCAGGAATCATCTGACTCAACTGCTGACTATGGGAGAAGGCGAAAGTATGCCAGGTCCAAACAGGTTGGTGCATTTTCATTTCGGCATTTTGCTCCACTTCAGTTTCCATGCAACAAATAAAAAAAATGAGTAGTAGGTGTTCCTGCCTTTGTGGCCAGGTGGAAAGTTCTGGGCTTTTGTGCATGGAATACTGTATGGTCCTCAGGCATCTTCCACCACCCATCCACCCTCCCGTGGTATGTTAGTCAACATTGGGGCCTTGCTGATTACGGTGCAAGAAAGGAATAGCTGCATATGCAAAGTAAAATAAGAAACCTTAAAAGGTCACATACTGTTGAAGAAATCCTGTGAATATGTATATAGATAGTACCCACATACCTATAATGCTTCTGAAGCCTTTAGCTGGGCAAATATTTGAAAAAAAAAGCAGTGTGCTGGAATTATGTTTTGGGTAATACCCGGTATGTATTATCTGGTAGACCCTACAGTATTAGGATGTTGCAATGTTGGCAAAGAAGTGTAGACTAAAAAAAAATTGCAGTTCAACTTGGTATTTATCAGCCTGTGTAACTTCTGTCATGGCTATGTAATATACTAGTAGTTGCTTTTGTTTTGAACAGAGCAAATCGGCCGACACGTCACAGAATGTGTCAGAATCTGCCGAATCAGACGACTCTGACAGCTCCAGAGATGTACGACGGAAGAAAAAGGCAAAGGACAACCAGCCACCCATAATACCAGGAGAGAGAAAAAGTGAAAGGCATAATAGAGTGAAATTGGTGAGTCAGTGTGACGGATAGATAGCCAGAGAGGTACTTCACCAAGTATCTAATTGAAGGATTTCGTAGATAACAACTGGAGTGTTGTACACAGGGGTTGAGTTCTCAGATATGTTTAAAGTATTTTAACTTGACTGCCTTTGCGTTTGACACTAGAATTCCTAATGTCAAGGTTGTATTGCAAACCATGCCCTGGTGGTTTAAAACATCAGCATTGATTATAACTACACTCACATCAAGTCCTGACTCAAGCATTCGGCCAGCTGAGAATGCAGCACAAGCTCTTGAGTCATATAAGAGTCCTAAAAGTTTTTCTCTAAATCTTTCAAAATGTTATGTGAAAAATGGAATTTGCTAATTATGTAGCTTTAAGCCTATGTACTTGAATAATAATGATTGCCATCTGTTTTACTTAGATGAAGGAGATGACAGACAAACAGTTTGAACAGATGCTGCTGCAAGAAGAGAAAGAGAAGCAGAAAAAGCAGGCCAAGAGCAGGGCGGAGAAAGCCAAGGAGAAGAAGAAAAGGAAGAAGGAGGAATGGGAAAGGGCAAAGAAAAATGTCAACGTATTGAGCTCCAAGAAGGGGTATTGGCAGGATGAGGAGGAGGAGGAGAGAAAGAAAAGAAATGAAGAGGAGGAAGTAGAAGAGGAGAAAGAAGAAGAGAAAGAGATGGACAAGGAGGATGATGGAAATGAGGTAAAGGCCATCAGATTTTGAAAGAAAAATGGAGGGATGCAGTACATGTATTTAAATAGGGGATGAGATAGCTTAGAATACATTATATGGGGTATTTTGAATGTATTTATAATTGTGCCCGGGGAGGGGGTAGAAGAAATTTTAAATAAATATATGTCTGATCTCCTGGAAATTTTGAGATTCAACCTCCACTTTTAATAGAGTTTAAGCCTATGGATACAGTCACTGCTAAATTTCTAAACATACAGCACGGTACTTGCATTAGCTCCATGTAAGCCAGATTTGTGTTTTGTCATTGATATTTTTATATATTAATAGGTTGTATCTGGTGGTAGTTAAGATGTGTCATATTAGGTTTATAGCCTCACCACCACTATGTCTTTGAGTTTTATCTCTGGTGTCATTTCTCTGTTTTCTACCTGTAGTCCGACCATTACTGGTACTGCTATCTGTGTAAGGATGGTGGAGATCTCTTGTTGTGTGACACGTGTCCAAAGTCCTTCCACAAGGAGTGTCTCAACTTGGGAGATGTCCCCGACGGCGATTGGAGCTGTCCCGTCTGTGTAAGTTGACATTTCTGATGTCACCAACTCACCGCTGCGGTAATGATGTGTCACAACAAGTTTTGTGTCCAGGGAATCCAGTCTTAAACATTTACTCCAAAGTCAATGCTCATATGAGGACTTAAAAGTCCTTAAAAGATGACGATTTCTGACTGTAAAATGTGTGAAAAATCTTAGAATGAGGATACATTGTAAATGATTTCATATGACTGTTTAAATTTCATCTAATTTCAGGTTTGAGTGTAAATTCCACCAGACATTTAGCTCATTCCGTGTGAAAAAAAATTGAAGCATTCACATAACTGCTGGTTATAAAAGTGGAAAAAAAATGTCATAAACTGCTTCTGAATGTAAATAGCTCCTGTGACAATACTAGAATATCAGTGGTGAAATGTCTTCAATCCCAATTGTCTCATCTTGGATAAGAGTGACAGTTCAATAGCTTCCCTTTTTGTTACAGACTGGTGAAGGTTTACCAGAGCACGGAGATTCTGAGGAGGAGGAGCATGAAACTTTCTGTCGTATATGTCGCGACGGTGGCGATGTCATCCTCTGTGATTTCTGCCCTTCTGTCTATCATCTGTTCTGCCTTAATCCTCCGATGAAGCAGGTTCCCGAGGGGGACTGGACCTGTCCTTACTGCGAGGTAAGACATCGAGCCAAGGACGAAAACAAAATTTGTAATCCCTCTTGACAGCAAAAGACTTTTTAATATTCCATTGGTGCTTGGGAAATCCACGTGTGACAGCACAAACTAGTTTAATACCACAATGGTCCAACTGTATGGGCTACCCTGCAGAAATCAGCCTTTTGTACATTGGGTAAAAATCTTTGCACATTTAGGACTCTCATCTAAATACACTTTACTTATGCACCCTTCATTTATACAGAAAGGAATGCCACAGTATAATATAGACACTACTGCACGTAGGGGATAGATATAGGAAGTGATAATCCAGTAACATTGCTCATTTCTGTTAACATTTTATTTGGAGGACTGCATTCCACTGCTAAACGAATATACCTGTAATTACTATGATTAAAAATAATTAGAAGTCTTTATTGACTGTGACTATGAGCCAAGAATGACTAATTATTTTATCATTCTTTAAATTGTCGTTGTAAATACCATGCACTTATGAAATCTTTTCTTCTAGCAGTTGCAACATTTTTTGGTGCCAACGTTTTCACCCAATGTGCACTTTTACATGTGTTAAATTTGTATTCCTAAAAGATGAAAGACCAGCAGTTGAAAGGCAAGGTCCAGAAGGTCCTGTTCTGGAAGTGGACCCACACCCAGTCTGCTGAAGATGAGCTGGACCACACCCATAGCCCACAGAAAAAGGTAACATGGAGTATTTCTGATCATTCCATGATAAAAAATATCCAGATCTAAATTACAAGTGGCTGTATATTAGCTACAGCATTACTAGTAAAATTACAATTTGGTCCATCATAGGTTCATAGGTTTCCTCAACTTCAAATTTGTACAAGTTATAGTACACATACAAAAAAATTTGCAGCATACGTACGTTATTCCTACTTATAGATGTAGTTGCAACAAGTTATAAATGTTGACTTAAAAATACAGGCATACATGTATATCCCCACATGTTACATTGGAGAATGCAGACAGGCTATTACAAATTAAATGAACTAAGCAGATCTTGTTACAATATGCAGGGGATGGAAAATGTTTTAGGAGATATGTATCCAGAACTTTGCACTATAGCAAAATTACTTTGTGGTGTTTGATATTTAGCCTTGAAGTTAGAAGGTGGGGTAGGGTGTACATTTGAGTACAATTCCTCTCACTCTTACTGCTAGCATTGATCCATTTCAGGCTCAGCTGGCCAGAGCTGCAAGCAAAGATGGAGAAGATGGACAGAAGAAAGAAGAAGAAGTAAATTTTAATTAATGTTTATAATATTGGAAATTTTGTTACGGTGATACAGTGCCACATATTGAAGCTTAGTCTGTAATAGAAAAAGAACTTTTGAGTATAACTAAGACTTGAGTACTTGTAAGAAGAAACAATTTTTGCATTTTGCCATGATTGCCTTTACAGTAGCACCTGGCGACACATTGAGTAATATTGGTCCATCCGAATATTAGCTGGTCATGGTAATAAAAATTCGTACAAACTTCCATAAACTAACCTGTGTGTGGTGATCAAGATATACTTCTGGCCCTCAGGATGATATATGCTTGAAGGTAGTAAATTGTCATCAAAATGACTTTATGTAAAGCGACACAAACTAACAGTCCTACTACCAGAGAAATTTCATATTAAGTGTATTTAAAGTTTTATTTAAAACTTAAGACTTGTTAAACCTTACTACTATCACGGTGACCATCCAAAAGTATTTTTATTTGAAAAACTTGGCGAAGTAGTTGTATATACTTTGCTTAAACAAAGTTTATCTTTTGTACTTGAGGAAGCCAAATGTATTTGAACTTGTATTTAGATACATTTGAATATATTTTACCTTTGCTTGATATGTATGTCTCAACTGCTTATAAATTATAGAAACCACATCTCTTTCTGTTTCAGATACAGCCTAGACCGTCCCGCGAGCTCTTTGTCAAGTACAAGTTTCATTCCTACTGGGATTGTGAATGGGTCCCAGAAATCCGGGTAAATATTGTTTTTCTGGGGTTCAAAAAAAATAAATAAATAAATAAAGTGAGATTAAGCACTGATCTAGGTATTAGGTGGTTGTAACTCGTTTTCTGCTAGATCTTGGGTTATTTGAGATAGCAATTGACCTTGACCGTATTTGTTAGAAGTTCTTAATGTATTCATTTCTCCTGTGCTTTTTGTGCTATTCTTGTTGTTATTCCCTATGCTTTCTGCTCCACTTCACTTTCTCTGACACTCGAAATCCCTATTGGTGATACAAAGTCCTTGCTGCTGTACATGTGCATATATATATATATGTGTGTGTGTATACAGTGGCCCCTCTATTTTAAGACCACCCATGAGATCATGGAAATGTGGTCTTATATTGCAGGTGGACGTAAAAACACACAGAATCACACTTTGGGACAAAATTCTGTGATCTTATAATCAAGGTCTGTCTTAAAATAAAGGGTTGTAAAATAGAGAGACCACTGTACATGTATATGCTTTGCCTTGTAGTTTGAGATACACGAGAATCAACTTCACAAGCGGTTCAAAACCAAGTTTGACCAGGATGAGCCCCCGGCGCTGGAGGATGGCAGCACGTATGGTCAACTCAGGCACAAAGACAAGGATCTGACCAAGGACCCGCATCGGTTGGAAGAGCGGTTCTATCGCTATGGCATCAAACCCGAGTGGCTGCAGATTGACAGAATTCTTACCCATGAGTAAGATAATTTACTGGGTTTGTGCTTTTTGTGGAAATATATAATATAGCTGAATTGTTGTTTTTTGGGGGGGCTGAAAATGTGCCTGATGGGGATTGGGGTTTTGAGAATTATTAGTTTCCAGAGTTTATATCACTTTTCAGGAAAAAATCTCAACTCAAATCCGTTTCTGGAGTTTTCTGGAAAGGCTCTCCGTTACAGGATTGATTTCGTACCACCTGCATGTACATGTATATTGCTATGCCATTGAGACGAACAAACGCAGTATGAGCCTTTGCTGCTAATAATGAACTATCATGGCTATGAACAGTTAATAAATTTCATATACTTTTAGTACATTCTTAAATCACTGTTTTATTATATTCTCTACGTAGGGGTACTGGTCGTGAGACGAGGTACCTTATCAAGTGGCAAGATCTGTCGTATGAGGAATGTACCTGGGAATATCCGAAAGAGATCCCGCCAGCCCTGGAGGAGGAGTACAGACGGCATGTTGACGTCTACTGGACAAGAAGGTTTGTAACTGGACATGCTTGAAAAAAAGTTAAATGTTTTTTTTTTGTTGTTTTTTTCTTGATGGATGATTGCAACATCACAGCAGCGTCCATTGCCAAAACACTGCCACAGATAACCAAAGTTGTCACACACCCCACACACACACACACTCCCTCCTTCCCTCCCTCCCATATCCCTCCCCCCCCCACCCCACCCCACCCCACCCCAGCACACGCACTTTCTCACGTATGGTGGATGGTCTGCTACCCAGGATTACATTAATGGACAAACATTAAGGACTGCTGTTGTTGATATAACCACCAATCAGGGTACAGGCTACACACAAGATATTTCAGGGCTAATGGCTTTTGAAGTGTGGGCACCTGGTCTTCCCAGCAAACCATGGGAACCGCTACTCTACTTTCTGGACCCCCACCCCTCCTCCCTCCAGCAACCTGGCTGGCTGTGTCAATCTCCAGTTATTGACGTTCTGGGTAGGTTATACGTGGGAGTGAAAAGGTACATGGGACATTAAATGTTATGTTATGCAAAGATAGTCATGTTATGCAAATAGGTTTGTATGCATAGTGGTGAATTTGGAGGAACCTTGTGGGAATCAGTAGTCACAAAAATAATTGTAGATGATAGATGCTTATAAACAAGTTCAAGAATATATTTACAATATATTGGTAGCTGTATTTATCATGGGATACATGGAGTTTTTACCAGTTAACGGTTTCTTTGTTTATACCTGGATATGACATATTGCAGTATGATGATGAGTGCATAGTGTATAAATATTCGCTATTCAATTAATATCCTCAGGAAAGAAAAAATACAGAAACAGAAAGATGTGAGGAAGAGGGAAAAGCCAAAGAAATCTCTGGTGAGTGATAAGTGAAAGTGTGCTGCTATCTTGTTTCGGTGAAATGTATTCCATTCGGCTTGGTGGTCCCTCTCTCAAAGGCCACTCTATAGACAACTCCACAACAGAAAGAACTCATATTCTTGGCAGCAAAGTACCATAAATGCATGCAATCTCACCAAAGGACAACTCTCTAAATAAGGACGAAATTGTTCTGCAGAAGGAATGTTCCTATCAGGGGGGACTGCTGTATCAAATCATTTATGCACCATACGTTAGACCAAGTCCTTTTATAATTCTAGTGGCACTAAATTGACTTACTTTTTAAGTGTTTAAGAAAAAATTTTCGTGAAAGATAATTTTGTATAGGAAAGCTATATTTTCAGCTTATGATCAAAATTGGTGTTTCTTGGCATACAAGGCAATAGTTTTAAAGAAATTTATGGTGTTGACTTTCATTTGATTCTCTTGGTTTACTCAATCGCTATATGAATAGTCTTGTTTCATTCGGAAACCAAGGTACTCAGGTCATTATGATCCTCGACATCCAATCACATCAAGGCTGCATTATAGATTTGACCAATCGTGAGTGGGCACAGATTCCACCATTTTTCAAGACGTTTCTTTCTTTTGGGGATCTCCATCACATTTACCTTTCCAACAGTTTTACAAGTGCTCCCTATTATGAGCTTTGCCTCTATTTTCAGCTGAAGAAAAAACTAGATGAACAACCAAGCTACATATCTTCCACCGGAGGCAAACTACACCCGTACCAACTGGAGGGTTTCAACTGGCTCCGTTTCTCCTATGCCCAAGACACCAACACCATACTGGCTGATGAGATGGGGCTCGGCAAAACAATCCAGGCTATCACCTTCCTCTACGGCTTGTGGAAAGAGGTGAGAAGCAGACAGGACTACGTCTAACCCACAGACACTTAGACAGTTTAGATGATAAGACACAATAAAGCGGACATGTGCTAGTAGTTGATTGGTTTGGAGTAGCTATTCAGTGCCACTTCAAGTATCCCTTTGTCAACATAAACTGATCGAACATAGGCACTTGCCCCAGAATTATCCTAAAATGTCCATGTTTCAGTATACATTTCTTTGTATTTGTAGGTGATTTTTGTGTAGAAGTTTTGATCCATCAAGTCTACCATCCTACAGTAGATTCGAATAGAACCGCCATTCAAAATCGCTTCTGATTAGAGTGTGCATGAGTAACTTAATGTGCATGAGTATCTGTCAGCAAAGATTGGATCCCCCCCCCCAAAAAAAAAAGTATATATATATAGTTTAAGAAATATAAATGTCTCTCAATGGTATACGTTGTTGCTGGTTTGGAATTGAAACGCGAAACATAATTGTTTTTAAGGGACATTGCATGGGTCCATTCATAGTAACTGCACCACTGTCAACAGTTGCCAACTGGGAGCGAGAGTTTGCCTTCTGGGCTCCCGAAATGTATGTCGTCACATACGTTGGAGCTCGTGACAACAGAGTCATTATCAGGTATTTATATTGAAAACCAACAAAGTCCTTGACTACATACTTACATGTATGTTAACATGTTTGGAAACTATGTAATGGTTTTGCATCGGCATATTTTTATGTACAGTAGGTTTTAATGGATTTAAAAATTTTGTGTAGTTTTCAGCAGCTATTCATCATTAAACTGTCCATGCATAGAGAGGGATGGGGTGGCAAGTGAATCATATTATGGCAATTTTTGGCTTTCTAGATCATGTATACATGTAATCACCAAAGTATGTAGATTTGTACATATTATATTCATTGTATTTACCAAAGGCAGAGATTTCTCTGTCATATACAGTAGTCCCTCTATTTTACAACCCTCTATTTTAAGACCACCCTTGATTATAAGACTGCTTGATTTGGTCCCAAACGGCAATTTTCTGTGTTAAATGACCTTTAATTTAAGACCACCTGCAATATAAGACCACATTTTCTTAGTCCCATAGGTGGTCCTAAAATAGAGGGACCACTGTAGTGCAATTTTGATGTTATCTTTAGAAAATTCCCTTTTAATTGTATAACAAATATCTTTCAGTACACTTGTTGCATCCAGGTCACGTTGTAGAGGCTACAGATTGCCCTAAGCGAAACGCTATTTACGTGAATCTAACAATAAGCAAGCTGCTGCCACTTTTCCAGCAAAGCACAGTGTGTTAAACACCTGCAATGTTTTTTCTTCAGAGAGAGGGATTTTTGCTACAAAGAGGGAGCCTTTCACCAGCTGCAGAAGCCGGGCAGGTTGAAGGAGGGTTATAAACCCAAGTTCGATGTTCTCCTGACATCGTACGAGTTTCCCACCTGCGACTCCGCCACGCTGGCTTCCATCCATTGGGGAGTGCTCGTCATCGACGAGGCACATCGTCTGAAGAGCAACCAGTCATTGGTAAGTGGCACTATTGAATACATGATGCTAAGGGCACAAATTCATAAAAATGAGACTAAAAATGTTAAGATCTTTTTATGAAAATTTGATCCTGTAAACGGCAAGGCAATGAAGTTGAAATCCCATTGTCATGCCAGCAGTTTTTTCATCACTAGTGCTTTGGTGTGAAATTGTGTATACAAGTGTATCAATTTGTTTTAGAACATAGTGTTGTATATTTGTGCCATGTTTGTTTTCCAGTTTTTCCGCACCCTGAGCCAGTACAGTGTGGACTACCAGCTACTTCTGACAGGGACTCCACTACAAAACAACCTAGAGGAGCTCTTCAACCTACTTAACTTCCTGGAGCCGGGAAAATTTGGGTAAGTGAGATTCCATTAATGTCCCGTAGAAATATTTTTGTTTCGGAATTTGCTGCACAACATCAGTGAAAAATAACATTTTTTTCTTTGATTTTTCTTTAAAACGTTTACCCTGTGTGGAGTGTATTCATCATGCTTAGCTCAACCTGTATCCTTCCCTGTTAGTGGCATGCATCTTACTGTTAGGTGGTATCACTGATCGATAACAACTCTTTATTACATATATAGACATGCAACATCTCTGTCTCAGAATTGTCGGCTTTCAGCATTTAATAAAAGGTTTATTGAAATAAGATATTAAAACTTATTCCTAATATTTGTTGTGTTAGCCTTCAGTAAAGCAGTCTTTATGATAAGAGTGAAGATTTAGATAGTCTACATGTATCATGTATTGGTTTCCTCTGAGATAAATCCAGGGTTATTTCCAGGGATATGGAAGAATTTTTGGAGCAGTTCTCGGATATCGCCCGCGAGGAGCAGGTGAAACGACTCCATGAGATGTTGGCGCCTCACATGCTGCGTCGTCTCAAGGCCGACGTCTTTACCGACATTCCCGACAAGAGCGAGTTTATCATCCGCGTTGAGCTCTCGCCCCTCCAGCGCAAGTTTTACAAGCACATCCTGACCAAGAACTTCGCCGCGCTCAACGTACGCGGCCACCAGAACCAGACCTCCCTCATGAACATTATGATGGACCTTCGCAAGTGTTGCAATCATCCGTATCTGTTTCCCGCCGCCGAGCAGGTTTGTTTAACACAGCCGAGCACCCAGTCAATAAGTAATGTCCTTTCAAAATTGTATCTGTATTTTGGAACAAACTTTTGTAGTGAGTTCCCATCAATTTTGTGGCAACTTTACACCACCTTCTTACCCACTTTTTGATAGACCAAGTTCAGTCAGCTACTGCATTAGTCTAATCCTGAAATTCTTTGGAATATCAATGGGAAGGGACCCAAAACTTCTTGTTAGGTTGTCTTTTCACAGGAGCCAAGGCTGTGTAAAATGTGTTTTAGGGGAAGGGAGAGTTTGGTGTGCACAAACATGTGTTCACCTGCTTACATGTTTATGTCAGGGAGGAAGAAGAAGCTTTTTTCCATTCCATTTACAGTTTCCTCTCTTACCAAATGACAACTTTCTTTGATGTGGACAATACTAATTCACAGAAGACATGTCCCGGCTTTAATATTGTATTAACTGACAATTTAATTTTATGCAACAAATTTTTGTGTCTTTGTAGGAGGCTACATTCACCAAGGCTGGTTTGTATGAGGGCGAGTCTATGACCAAAGCTGCAGGAAAGTTGGAACTTCTGTCGAAGATGCTCAAAGTCCTCAAGCGAGATGGTCACAGGGTGCTCATCTTTTCCCAGGTAAGTTACTTGCAGATCATAATCATAATGTGTCGCGACTGGCATTGTTGTTGACCTATAAACGCTAGACCTGGAAGCAGCATCAGGAATTTCTTTTATGTATACTTGTTCTTTGATCAAACCATACTGCTGTGGGTGGGCCAGCACATTTTCCAATGTTTAAAATCTAAAAAGTTTGTAGTATTTTCTCAATGTACTGTGTTAAGGAGCAGGGTTTAGTAGGTTACATTCAACAAGGTGTTTCTGGTCTGTTTCAGTCTTGTCTTTCACACTGTATAATATCAAGTGACTTAGCCCTGTTTTGGTAATACTTTGAATAATATTAACACCAGTTAAGAGCATTTTAACAAACCATTTGGTATGCATAAAACTACTATACTGATTCAGTCTACACTCTATATCTGTTTCCTATGTGTGTATCACATGTGTATCTAGCACTTGGTTTCTTACCCACTATCAGATGACACGGGTTCTAGACATCCTAGAAGATTTCTTGGTCCACATGGGACTGCAGTATGAACGGATAGATGGAAACGTTTCCGGCCCACTCCGCCAAGCCGCTATTGATCGCTTTAACAGTAAGTCTGATGAAAATCTTTCTTGAACGTGATAAAGTGATCACTGCAGAAGTGTAAATCTTTCGCCGATTGTCAAACATATTACAAAGAATCACCTGACTAGAATGACAGTTTTTTTTTTTTTTTTATCCAGCAAAGGTTCTATTCTTTGTGCCAAGATTTGTGTGTCATTTCAATTTTGCTTGACATATATAAACATTTTGCTTGTACATGAGTACAATTGCTGGGTACTGTACTACATTTCTGAACTGTCTGGGGTAGTTTCATGTGAACCCCTGGTGCACCAGTACTTGGCCAGTTTAGCCAGTTCTTGCATCTATTGAGAAAAATCATCCGTGCCAAGTATCAGGCCTAGTATATGAATTTCTTTCTTTGAGTCCCGAGAACTCTCAAGAGCAACACTCTACATGTATGTTCAATCCTTAAGTTTCCCAAGATCACATCCAGTCAGGGGCATTTTCATAAGTCCACATCCACATCCTCCTTGACCAGTTCATCCAGCTATCACTGGTCACAAAAAAGGGTAAACGGATTAATGTATTTAGTATTTCAGTACTGCAGATTTTCACGTCCATATCTGATCCTTAATCATGTATATCTTCCATTTATTGTAGCATTAAAATGAATCTGTTTTAATCCTAGGTAAGACGTCTCCCCAGTTCGTCTTTCTCCTCTCCACCAAGGCTGGGGGGCTGGGCATCAACCTGGCCACAGCCGACACCGTCATCATCTATGACATGGACTGGAACCCTCACAATGATATTCAGGTCTCGTAGCAAAACAAATCAAATAGATAATAAGTAACATCTTACGTCCCATGTTGAAATAAGCCATAAGCTCCAACAGATTTGGTTCAACGTCTTAGCTTTAACTCTTTCACTGCGTCAGGCGACTTTAGTCGATAGTAAAACCATATAGATGCAAGAAATTCCATAGTGAAAAAGTTTATATTAAAATATTAGCAGTTTACCAAATTATAGATAGATTAGACACAACTTACCATTGAGTACAAAAACTCTAAAAATCTGATAAACTCAAATGCATTCAGTTAGTAGTGGCAATGGTGTTGATGTTATTCGAATATTCTCTGTAAAAAATGTAGTCATCAAAGTGCAAGGGTTTTGAATTGTGATTTTCACATTAAATAAGTGGCCTTAATTGTGAGGTGGTCTTATTTCCGAGGTGGCCTTAATAAGGCTGGGTTATTTATTGCTTGACAAAACAATCCAGTTTGTTTAGCCTATCCTGGTAATACCGTTACATCCCCACATGCAGGCTTTCAGTCGAGCACATAGGATTGGGCAGAAAAACCGAGTGATGATCTACCGCTTTGTGAGCAGAAACACAGTGGAAGAGAAGATAGCAACAGTAAGCTTCCTCACATTCAATAATGGCCATAACATTGATGTTCATGTCATAACTTGTGGTCTCAAAGTGCAAGTTACGGCTATACGCTTAAGAGAAAAAGAGAATTACAATCTATGAACACTAATATATAAAATGTATTGTCAAGGTCATGTACATAGAATCATAGTATAATTTTGTTTAAGCAAATTTAAGCAGTGTCTGTTAAAAACCTCCTAAGTGCACATAATGTCAATGGCTAATAGCAGGATTGGTACTTGAAAAAAGTGTTCACCTAAAACTGAAATATAAAATCCACTCATAAAAGGAACATGTCAAACTGGGAATATAGTATACAAAATGTTTATATATCTTTTGTCATCAGGTGTGCAAACGGAAGATGATGTTGACAGAGTTAGTGATCCATAAGGGTATGGGGTCCGCCGCTGGAGTCAGCCTGGATGGAAAGAAAGAATCGCTCACCAAACAAGAGATGAATGATATCCTCAAGTTCGGAGCTGAGAATCTCTTCAAGGATGATGCTGAAGGCCGGGGTATGATTTAAGATGGAATTTTATTATTACATGTATTATAAGTTTTTACTGAAATAGTAACTTCAAATGTGTTTAATTTAAGCATTCATTCAGAATAGAAAGATGTAGTTAAAGACCCGTCGTCAACTATAAAAGCAGCCCAGCTGATCTGACCCGTATGGCTGACGGCCCCTGGCAAAGCACTTCTCTGACCACAATTTGACTTCTGACCAATACATGTATTGTAGGAAATCCAGGGAATGGATTAGTACCATATTTGGCACACTGTTGCTTTAACCACAGTAGATCACAAAACTGTATATATTGTATTATAATGTTACTTGTGTGCAGTATAATTTGTAGTGAAACTTTTGATGTGGGGGTTTAAATTCAAATTGTGATAAGCATAAAAACAATAACATAGACAGGCTGATGGATAGGTGCCCAGCCAATTACAGCCTTCTGTCTTGGCTCCCTTAGGGGGATGCGGCCAGCCGCGTCTCTCTGGTCAGTGCAGTCAAACTGCTCTTGCTAATAACCGTTGACCAACAAGATCCAGACGCAAAGGGATTGCCAGACCGGGGATGGCCAGGCCCCACCATTCTGCCTAGACAGAGTCTTGTTGCCCCCACTATTGTGCGGTAGTCACAACGAGCTCTGGTGGCCAGAATGGGCCCCACACATGGCTGGCTTCTCACCCAATGAAACACTAATGACCCATACTATTGGTTTTTCGGGGTTTGGGAGACTGGTCTTTAAGACTGTTTCGTAGTAGTAGTAGTTTATTTCAAATTGTACTAGTA
>JAAUYG010187547.1_pt1 | contig 14651 bp, 8 predicted proteins | sample 7278091 | NCBI WGS metagenome assembly JAAUYG01 (sample SAMN14350201, study PRJNA611818) | marine sediment metagenome | isolation source: surface marine sediment (0.6m) | place: French Polynesia: Moorea | collected 2018-08 | reverse complement strand
TTTATAAAGATGAAGCCAAAGCTTGCGATTATGTTTATGAAGCTACACAATTGTTATAGATCTTGATTGCTATGGTGGACATATTGTCAATAAACTAACTAACTAACTAGTATTGCAGATTTAAACAGCTGATAAAGTTGGGGTATATGTAAATGTAAGTATTTCTTTTGTGTCATGCATATCAAAAAGTTTCATAAAAGACATCGTCGTAAACCACAGCCTCTCCTATTCTTAGCGCGGAGAGGCATGTTGTAGCTAACGCGAATGCATGGCAATGACAGGTCAGAATGCATAAAAGAATGCACATGAAAATTCAAGGCAAAGTTTGTTGTTTTGCGAACGAGACTGGTCTGTTCAAATATAAATATGGAAAGAAAATAAAAAGCATATTTAAGTAAAAAGTAAACATTGTTTATTCTAGTATGCGAAACATGAACGCTTTTTTTCTTGCTGTAGTGACCTACATGTAAGATCACTCATGCTTTTTTCTTTCGGCAGTGATTATGGTGATAGCCAAGTGTATATTTAGGTTCATAAATTTAAACTTGTAAAGTTTGCGTGTGCGGAATAAGTAAGATTACAAGCATTTCCAATCCTTTCATTTCCAATGTCACACAAAGAGTACACAGACTCTAATGAAACATATTATAACAATATTCATGTACTTGAACAACCTCAGACTTCTTAACACTTGAAATTTAAGTGTTTACATTTAATTATCGCATAAGCATCATGAGTGAACTGTACTCATTTTTTATTTTAAATAAAACACGTAGTACAATCATGTAAGCGTCTGAACTTTTTTCTTTCTTATGACATGTACCTGTACTCTGGCTGTCATCACTATTCCACGTAAGTATACATGTATTCATTTTCCTTTCACAGCCTTAGCACGATGCAAAACAGGCAACACCGCGAACATTTATCCATGTACACATTCAGGGAACACACATGTAGTGAATAACAAAGAACGGGAATATAATTAGCTTCAAACTATATTTCAAGGTCATTCAAGAAAGCCTTCATCTCATGATGGTATAAGTGTGCGATGAAACCTCAGTTGGCGTTCTCGAAAATACTTAAGTCGAAGTTTTTACTTAAGTCAGATTATCAACCAAATTCCCAATCATATTGGTCAGGTTGGTGACTTAAGTCAACATTTATGACTTAAGTATTTTCGAGAACTCAAACCCTGCATATCATTCTACTACAGTAAGTCTATATTCAAAATGAAGGCTTAAGTATTTTCGAGAACTCAAACCCTGCATATCATTCTGGTACAGTAAATCTATATTCAAAATGAAGGCTTAAGTATTTTTGAGAACTCAAACCCTGCTTGCCATTCTGGTACAGTAAGTCTACATTCACAACTTAAACACTTCAGCATTTCGACAACGCCGACCCTGCATGGTGTTGGCAGCGTACGTCCATATTCAAACTATATAATAAGGAACATGGCGAGACAACGAAATTGTTACTTTATTGTCTTTGGGCAAAAAAATATGTTCTCAACTACATGTGTGCCTCCTAAGTGACCGACTCTAAAAAGAATAAAAAGACAAAAGAATGGTAGATGGTTTATATATTTTCAATTTGTCCAAAAGGGGGGGGGGGGTAAAGTACTTTTAACAATATCTATATGATCATATTCGATCTTTTCCAGGAATAAACAAAAAAATCCTTAGTGATGGTTGCAAACATTTGCTTATTAGGAGGCAGTCAAAATTCCAGAGGTATTATAATTTGTTCCAAATTTTGTTCAGTTCATTTTTTAATTCCCCTAATAAGCAAATGTTTGTTCCCCAACTCCCACTAAGGATTTTATTCCTTTAACAGATCGCACTATTTATGTTTGTATACTCATCATTTCATGCGAAGGATGCAAGAAGGATGTTAAGTGGGGGAATGATTATCACTGTAATATTTTGATTTACTATTTCCAAGGTTGCTGACTGGCCTTGCAGCAGCAGTCGGTATTGTCGTGATTTTATGTGGAGATGTGACGCTAGTTTTGGTCCGAGGACGTAGAGACATTCTGGACTACCGAGAGGTTCTGGATCTCAGGCCCCACATTAGACAGAATTGGGGACAGAGAAGGTGTCATCATCATTGGTGACTCAACCGTACCTTCTTCAGGAAAGTCAACACATTTGTCAGGAGACCTGAAGGACTTCAGCTGTTTCCATTTTTGATCAGCTCTCTCTTGATATTCGGTGAATGATTCACCTAGATACTCCAACCCATTCCGCGGTGTCGAAAACTTGACGGACCTGGGCCACTTGTCGCACGCAATACTATCATGACAATATGCATGATCCTTGACCAGCGGCCACAAAACATCCCTTAGGACAGTTACATCGTCTGGAGATGCCCCGGGATTCAAGTTCTGCGCTAGAGAACACTTGTCCCGGTTTTTCAGAATGCTCAACATATCGGTGGGTAGAAAATTTCGTAGCGCAACAGCCTTGGCACCCCACAGTCCATCTACGACAGGATACTTTGCGTGCTCCGGATGGTCTCGGACGCAGTGAAGAACGCTGTTGTTCTTCTGAATCCATTCGTTCACGGCGTTCGCATCTCTATCACTGAGTCGATTATGCGCATTACGGATAAGAAAATACTGCGCATCTTGATCGTCTGCCACGAGATAATTCCATAGTTTGGGGGAACAACTCAAATTCTGACTAGCGTTGACGTAGGCAATCTGGACACCAAGGTCATTCAACTTGAACAGAATTCGACCAGGTACCAAGATGTCTGGGTCCACGTGCACAGTGCCCGGATTAGGTACGTAGACGCGAAGGACCCAGCCCGGAAAGTGGACGGGTAACAGCTGTGCATTTCTCACGGCACCCATCGTGTAGAGTGGGTTCTGGCCGAACAGCGACATAGCGATGACAAGAGAGCCGTTGGGCTGACTGGGATTCTGCCGTTTTTCGACCACAGACAGATATCTGGAACAATGCAGAGAAAAGCTCAGGTCTGGAATGGAATCATCGTGGTTAAGAATTTGCTTTACCACGATAATGTCTGTCTTTTTAAAGTCATACATAAAGTAATGTGAATGCACCTGTGATAATCTACATGGTAGTGAACCATTTAGCGATAAACAAAAAAGCGTGGTACTTACACGCAGGTGCACTATCTACATACAGATTCAATGCTATGGAAATATTTAGATAGCTGCAAAAATATGGACCGATTGACTAATGTACGATGTAACATTAATAAACCTTACCACATGTAACGTCAAACGAACCATTGTTAGGATTCGTCAAAAATTTTAAATCATTAAAGAGTTGTTCCGATACCAATTGCAGTAAGGCTTGTCGTGGCAGACCACTGCTGCGATAGACCATCTTTCTTAAAAGAGCACAGATTTCTGTCACGAGGCTCTATATTTTAATGTAGTTGATCCTGTTATCACAGCCCCAAATGTCTTGAGAGACCACATTTTACTGTGGCTGACGGTCGGTATGTCAAGACATATGCATGTAATTAAGGGTTATTAGAACGACATGCACGGTTCAACGATTTATATTTATATGGACAAACAGCTATATTATAAACCAAACTGTTAGTCCATGCAAAAATACTAAAAGTAAATCGTTGAACAAGTATTATGTACCTACTACCTCACTGTTGGAACACTATAAGTGATATTTAAGTCGCATTTTACACAACAAAAGCCCATTTCAGCAAGGCAATGCGCCCAATGTTTTTCCTTTTCATGCCTGCGGTAATATAGCAGCGGCGCTTGGTAACGCAGCCGAAACAAACAATGGAATTACGTAAACATAGAGCACACGCGCCTTTGCTATTGGTCGAGAAGCTGGGTCGGGGCCAGAGTTCGATAAACAAAGGTCAACGTTCAATAAAAAGATTTAGTACCCGATCGTTTCAGTGGTAAAGTAAAGAGATTTGAGATGTATAATAGTTTGATGTATGAAAGTCTTTACTTTGTCGATCTGTTACTACGTACACGCAGACACCTATCTAGACACCTGTACTCGGCAATACTCATGTTACCGTATTTGTCCAGAACTAAACATACTACAAGTGCACCTAACTATGAAACTATATAAATTTGCAACATACTCAAGGCAAGAAACCTAGTATATGAAATCTATTAAGCAGAATCTACAGGATCTGATAATCAACACCCAAACTATTAGTTTCAGTAAATGAACTTGGCACAAAAAAGTTCGATGTGCATGTGCTGTCCTGTGTACACCACCTACCTTACAGTTATTGCCGCCTGGCAATATCATAAAAGATTTCTGTGATTACTCTCATGTTTTTGTGCCATCCTAACCAGACTAACATACAACTTACTAGTCATGATGCTCAGAAAGGGTTCTCTATCCCACCCAAGACATGCAAGATATATCTAGCCTGTTTATTACGTTATGATTTGGTATAACAGTTGCATGAACTTTGCGCTTTTTGTACAGTGTATCTGGTGTCAAACAAACTGAAATTGCGTATCAGGTTGCGTTGTACAGCTTTAAAGTGACAGATTGGACAGATTTGTCTACTTTGCAGGATGCATGGAAATCTAAATGAAAGGATCTTTCAATTATGACTGACTTACGTTTTTTACGCATGTTGTCCAGGCTGTGAAAAGTTCAGGTTATACATGTACACAGGGTATATGCACAGCCTTTGCATGTTGTGCAGGCTGTACATGTTGTACAGGCTGTTCAACAGGCTGTACATATTGTACAGGCTGTACATGTTATGCAGGCTTTGCATGCTGTACAGGCTGTATATGTTGTACATGATGTACATATTCTACACTATACATGTTGCACAGGCTGTACATGTTGTACAGGTTGTGCACGTTGTACAGGCTGTACATGCGCAGGTTGTACACATTGTAGAGGCTATACATGTTGTAATTGCTGTACATATTGTACAGGCTGTGCATTTTGTACAGGCTGTACATGTTGTGTAAACTATAACACGTACACGTCTGTCTGCACAATACGTATTTGTGCCAGATATGACATGCAGCTCACCTTTGGAGTATTTTGCGATCAGTTTCCAGTTTGCCTGTCCGTTTCGCTCCAACTTCCCACGACACATTGTACCTTCGGCCCATTTTCATGGTGTGCGTGAGACGAATCGCTGCAAGCTTCGTGGATCGACCTGGCTGGTAGACTTTTGTCATCCAGTTGTCACCCCACCAATCTTTGAACAGACGCGGATAATACACTCCAAAAATATCCAGGTGTGTCCGATGCGTAAAATCATACGTCAGTATGGCCGTGTTGCCACCTTTGTGAGCGGGACCTACCACTCCAACGTTCGGTGGGTCGTAGTTGGACAGGACCTTTATGAATGCTTCCGCCCACCCTTTGGTCACCATCTTGGAATCGTCGTTCACTCGGTAGAAGTATTCCATCCCGTCTAGATAGGCTTCGACCATGGCATCGTTCTGAGCCCAGGCGGGGTGTCCCGAATGACTGCACTGTATGACATGGACGAACGGCGGAGTGATGCCTTTGCTGCGGCACAGCTTGGCAGCTGTATCGCGAAAAAGCTCCACGAAAGCAGCCAAGAACCGAGTGTTGGTAAAGAATGCATCGGAGTGGTCGTAAGCAAAATAGAAGTGGTATTCGTACCCGCTGGATGCCGTTTTGCAGAAAGTCGGAAGCAACACAGAGAAGAGCTGGGATCGTTTTTGGATATTATCAGATGTCAGGTTCTTCAGCTTCTTTGATGTCACGCCGCAGCCGATGGCGATGGTTTTCTTCCGTCTTTCAGGATTCGACCAAATCTCTGTGTGGATATCTCCAGGCAGTAATCCGGATCTGACGTCACTGACGTTGCCATGGGTGAATTTATTTGCACTGGGTAGCATCACAGAGTAGACGTCGCCGGTGTGACCACGCACAGCATCTTCCAGATGGACATCAAAATACAATGGCGTACTGTGATCATCGTTGCTGTTATTTGAACCCGAGCTATGATTTTCGAAAACATATCTCAACCTTTTACGGAAATGGGCAGCAGCTGTCGTCTGGTCTGGAATGATGTCGTGGGATCTCCAGTTTCCGTTTTGTATCTGATAACATGTTAATATGCAAGCAGCGTAGGCAAATAATATTAGGAGCAAAAATTTGGCCCTTGACTTAAGGCATGTCAGAATGACAGAAAGCAGCATTTTGCTTGGACGCCAAATCACAAAGTTTATATTCCAGGGAATTCAAAATGGTTGCAGAATATTTTCATCGCCATTTCTGTGGATGTAGATATGCAACTGGTCCCGAGAAACACTCTTGACGTACAGAGAGGTCGTAGTTTTCGGCAGGGCTCTTTGCAGTTGTTTGCAGTCATCATATCCCGTTGATCTATTGGATCGCATGCAGTAGCCACCACTTAATTCTGGCAAAATCCTGGAACAACAAAATAAAATAACCGGATACATCCTCGTCATGTACCAATGTGGACATTTTTATCGGTATCCATGCATGTTTCGTTTTCGTTTTAGCACCCGGAAGTCATGTTACCCTTGATCATATGACTACCCTTTATACCCACTCTCATTCCGTCATATAAAGCTTCAACCAATCACGAAGCGTCGCCATTTTCGCGCCTATTCGCTTCTTTCGGGTACCTTCGGAACATTTTCCTGCCAGTGGATTTATTGTGGTCAATAATTTTATTGAATTATTGCTTGGAATAGTTATCTTTGAGGCAAAAAGTGTGGACATTGTATTAAAGTCAATCTCGAGTGGCATGTATATATTGTATTGTACAGGGAAAACACAGTCCACCGATACAGTTCGACTTGGAAGAGGCAACACTTAGAACGTATTTTTAAAAATGAAAATGGCCAAAAGTAGTCTTTCCCGCCAACAGGAATGTAAACTCAGGAAATATAACCTCGATTGTATGTGTGACTTGCAAAGATCTTTTGCTATAACAATCAGGTATGTTTTGGATAAATTTATAAGCCGACTTCTTTTTATCTGCGTAATTATAATAAAAGAATACATGTATTTTGGGACTTACCGGTTCAAAAGCGTCAATCCATTGTGTGGACTTACTAATGTACATTACATTATGCGGTTGCGTGTCAATCCATTGTGTGGACTTGCTATGTACATTACATTATGCGGGTGCGTTGTCAATCCATTGTGTGCACTTGCGTAATGTACATTACATTATGCGGTTGCGTGTCAATCCATTGTGTGGACTTGCTAATGTACATTACATTATGCGGTTGCGTGTCAATCCATTGTGTGCACTTGCTAATGTACATTACATTATGCGGTTGAGTGTCAATCCATTGTGTGGACTTGCTAATGTACATTACATTATGCGGTTGTGTGAAGGCATGCTTGAAGTGGAACTCACTTGCCAAACAGATATCTTTACATAGCTCGACAAAATGTGTAAGAAGATGCCATAACCATCATTGTTATCTCAAAAGGTAGAGTAATTGACTACGGAAAACCTTACCTGGTTATCTTAGCATTGTCCTCCCTTTAGTCATTGGTTACATTGTAACTATTGTACCTTATGAAAAAAAAGTCACCGTATCATACGACGTAGATTTAATTGTCACTCAGCACGCATGACGGGCTCCTGTGAAAGTGGTTCTTTCTGTTTGACTGTGTTCAAATTATATATACGCCCGGTTGGACTGTGCTAACAGTCCGCGGTAATAGGAATTTCTGCCGTGCAGATCTACCGGGGGATATCCTCGGATCTAGCGTATAACTCAATTTGTACTCTGTATTTATTTGTCTACACTATTTTGTGTAAAGGCATATCAAGACTACTCGGTAGAAAGTAATGCACTACGGCCAGGACACGCTTCAACGAACATCACTTGAGATGTCAAAACAGTCTGTTTGAGAAGACCGCCCAAAACTAGGGTTGATAACCTTACCCAGGAGTATATGATTGATACCGTATTTAAACCTCGGGTGGCTAATCGATATCCACCTCGTTCCTATGTGGATATCGGAATAACCACCTAAATTCTATGCGATTCCTCTAACATATATAACTATATTATAATCCCGACAGGGGACTAGGAACCGCCCCTGTAGCCTAGAGCGAACGCTTCTCAGCTTGACGCTTGGCATTAATGAGTTACTAGGCAACCAACTGGCCCGCTCAGAGTCGACATAATGGTCTGAGTGACTCCTTTCTGCTCACCTGCAGCGGAATTGAGAGTAGGTGGCGTGTCAATCAGCTAAAATCACAGCAAGAGCAGTCCGAATGTAACCACGAAGCAACACGTGTGTCGAGAATGCAAGTAGGTGCATGTCCATCTGGGTATGAGATATGCTAAAACAATCAGCAGTACCGACTGAAATCTGCAGTATCGACTAAAACTTGTTATAGTAACATGCAGCCGGTACTTCTCAGCAATACTTCAGTCTCTGAGGTAGAGTAATTGACTAAGGAAAACCTGCCTTACTTATAAGGCACAGCAATACTTCAGTCACCATCAGAAATTAAATATCAACATGTGAAACCCAGTATTCTTGCACCAAGATGCTAGTTTGTAGACGCTGCTTGTTCTGTTAATGTAAATGCCAGGTTAGTTTACATAAGCTGGCGAGACTAGCCCGGTTTTAAGCATGCCAAAGGCCAAGAACACCAGTAGCGAAGCTGCAGATGGAAAACCAGTTGTCCAAAGCGAATGCTGTACACTACAACTAGCAGGTGCGGGGGTGAATGTGTCACTGCAAACGACTGTGATACTATTATAGATATAATCACTGCAACACTTTCTAAGCTCTGCGCGAGAGGGCAAGGCTTGTAAAAAATTTTTTTTCTAAATAAAATCTTTATTCAAAATAAACAGAAATTGACATCAATATATAGAGCATACAAGATATAACTCATCGTAAAATCTTGTAAAATTTGAAACAGCGCGCCTTTAACTAGCCAGTGTTACCGGGGGTTTACAAAATTGTCAAAAGAGTTACATATTTAAGGAATCGGATTGGACATCTTAAGTACTAACTGTGATCACCACTTTGAAACTAATGTAAATAAGTTGCTTGGATATTGCCCGTAATTTCCCATTTAACGTTTAATAGTCTAGTACATGTATATATAAGGAGGGGATGCATATTATTTGCTAAACTGGAAGGGTTGTACATATAGGTATGCTATGTGGCAGGCAGATTTTTCGTGGCTCTCATAAAGTTCGTAACAAGCCTTAACCAATAGCTGCTCTTAAGCTTGAGCCAAAAACTTTAAGCTGTGGATTTTACTGCTTTAGGTCTATTCCACATTCCTTCGAATTCTTTTAAGAGTTTCACTTTAATTTGTTGTTGTAGCAAATTTAGATTTGACCACATTTTTGCATAACATTTCTCAGAGATCAAGCCATTGAGCTTTATGTCAATATTCCAGTCGCGATGAGCCAGAGACATTGTCACCTTTGACCTTAAGGCTCTGGACACTCACTCCTTAATGTGGCTAGTGTGTCCTAGCTCTGTTTGCTATCAGTCTGGGGCCCAGGTTGGGCTGGAGTTCTCGAAAACAACTTAAGTCTAAATTTACACTTAAGTCAGATTCTTTGCCAATTCATATTCGTGCCTCAAGTCATAACTTAAGTATTTCACGAACTTCGGCCCAGTTTTTAGCTCTGATTGACTGTGTCAGCAGAGCTACTGGCGGGGCGTAAGCATCCGTCGTCTTCGTCAGTAAAACTCAATTTCTCGAACACGAGCATGCCAATCAATGCCAAACGTTTAGGGAAAGGTAGCTATCCATCATATCTCCAAACCATTTTTTTGTTGTTGTTTTCAAAATCTGAATTTTGAAATTGCAATTTAATTTTAAAAATTTCCTTAACATACCGTAGGACCCTATGGGGGTTTGAAAATCTCAAAACCGCTACTCCTACAGTTTTGGATTATTTTTCAGCCATTTTTTTTCTACATATTCCCTGCAACAGTCATCACAAAAGTTATTTTATAGAAAGCTTGAAATTTCAAATTTAATTTTTAAAAGATTGAAATTTCCGGTTAACATTTGAACCCAATGGGAGTGAAAATTTAAAAAACAAACAAACAAAAAAAAAAAAACGCTACTCCCCCTGCAGGTTTGAATGTTTTTCAACCAAACCATTTTTCGACATGTTCCCTGTGACTGTAGTAACAAAAGTTTCTTATAAAAATTTTGAAATTTGAAGAAGTTAACGTTGTGGTCAATGGGAAAATGAAAGATTGCAAATATCTTGGAACTGGCTGATTGTAGAGGAAAAAGGGTCGACATTCGAGTCTGGGCTACTAGAACCCCATATACATCATGGTACTTTTGATCTTGTAGTGTTTAAGGTCAGTTTGGGGCCATTCTGTGGACTTTTTTTCGAAAATACGATTTTTTTCCGAAAATACGATTTTCAAACGCTACTTCTCCCATAGTCTTGAGTCTTTTTCAGCCAAACGTTTTCAACACGTTTTCCGTGACAGTCCTGACAAAAGTTACTAACAGAAATTTTAAATTTCAAATTAAAAAAGACTGTAATTTTCCTCAACACAGAACAATATGGGGGTGAAACTTCAAAACGCCACCCATACAGTTATGGACATTTTCAGCCATTTTTTTCTAAATGTTCCCTTTGAAAATGCCCACAAACGTTACTTATTGGCATATTGACATTTCAAATTTAAATTTTAAAAAATAAGACTGAATTTTTCCTCAAAGCTTTTTCAGTCAACCTTTTTTTCTAAATGTTCTCTACGACAGTCCTCACAAATTAAAGTTACTTATTGTCATTTTGAAATTTGAAATGTAAACTTTTTTTTATAAAACATTGAAACTTAATGGCCAATGGGAAGTAAGAGGCCCATGGAATATCTGATAAACCTTATGCGAAAGGGAGTAACTGAGCTGTTATTGGTGAACGTCTTCATGAGTGTATGTTCACTCTTAATGGTTTCCCACTGTCGCCAAGCATGGTTTCGATAACGAAGATATAACTGTCGAATAAAACGCCGAGTTTCGCCTTCTGCAGTTGAATTAACCCTTTCCTTAAACTGACCTAAATTTCGTGTAAGGGCAAATGGGTGGGAGATGACGTGTTAACAAAGGCAAAAACGTTTTACCTATACATGTATAATTCTGACCGCGATCATGGCTGCAGTCTTATGCATGCATTACATGCCTACTTTGCTAATATGGTAAGAGCTAACGTACCTTACGTGCAATATCAACTTCCCTCACCACGCACGCGGTGCTAGGCTCATGGCGTATGGCAAAAACCGCTTATTACAAAACCACTGTTGTAAGGATCACATGCAACAACAATTATGTACCAAGAGGCCATTCATTTGGGTTCTTACCCCTGTCTTCCGCTGCGTTTCTCCATCATTTCAACGTCCCACCATAACGTTCCTGTCGTCTGCTAGGCTGTCGCGTGGCGCGAAAAGCTTCGCCTGCTTCGCTCGCCAATCCAAGAATTGATTATATATTTATAACCAAAATGGTTCAACAGCAGTCCTATACGTACCTGCTTTGAACAGTGGAAAAACAGCACACCGGACTGAGCGTGTACGGTAGTGGGATAAACATGGAGACGGTTTCACCGGAATCCAGGGACAGGACTGCCGTGAGTCATTAGTGGAGAGATTATAACCGGTTTCGGCACTATCGTCCAAGCGCAACTAGATACAGTATTCATATACATATGTAATATAAAGCGGATCTGATCCGGCTGTGGCTGCAGACACTGAAATCAAATATCCAGGTATATCCTGGTAAACATGTAACCCTATAAATACTCGTGTGGCCATGTGCATTATTTATTTCCGGGAAATATGATTTAAACCTGACACTTGGTTTAAAGGAGCAGCCAGAAGCCCCACTGGCGCAAAGAAATAAAGATTCGACCCTACCTACCCCCGCTCTCGTCTAGTCCGTATCCTTTGTTCATTGCTTAGGTGTTTCCTTACTGGGAACATTTTGCTATTTTGTACACCTCCAATTGCATCGATAGAACATACCACGTGTATTTTTGTAATCACATTTGTAATATTTTGTGCGTTAGTCTCAATTTTTCGTACCGTTATAAATATACAATAAATGACAATTACACTATTAACGTGTCATTCGTATTCTCGGGTATGTTGGATGCTGGCTAGCCGCCCTGTTGCTTGGATCCCATACCCCCATACCAGACACACAAGTGAGATGAAGCAGGATTGACCAATGTTTTGTTTTATTGCGCCCGAACCAGTAAAATATATGCATGATATGCTCGGCTGCTATAGTCTGTTGGGGATGCATATTTGAGCCTTTTCTTTGGTTGTTGTATCACAGCTGCTACCCACTTGAAAAAGTCAAAAGAAAGCAATTCGAAATTGAAGTTAAACTTCTGTATTTAAGAACTTAATTGGGATCGTATATACACCTAGATGTTCAGCCTTCGGTGTAGAAAGGCTTTCATGGGCCAGTGGAGTACATGGAATTAGCGATACGTCCCCACTACTAAATAATGTGGCTATATCAATGTTTAGATAAAATATTTTTAGTAGCGCTTACTTCAAAAATTGGACAGATACTCATAAATTTAAATTTCAAGCTTGCCTAGAGAATACTGCAGTTAACAAACTGCATCCACAACGTGCATTTATTTAAAAAAAATCCCTGGTTTAACATCGTTCTCACAGATTCGGATTAACGTGAGGAAAGGTTCCAACTTGGCCTCTAGTCTACCTGCCATCAGACGACTGTATGCCAGGTTTGCTTATAAATAATCCCACTGTATGCTGAATGTATATGGAAACGTTGCTTTAAAATATACTGTAATCCCACGTCTGTGGTAAGCCGTATAGGTCATAACGCATTTGGCTTACACGTTACAGGGATTGGGTAAGGCGTTACGGAGACTTCAATGGGAAAGGTTGGAAAGGTAACGAACTACAAAGACTCCAACGTGATTGGCTGTCTCAGTAACGCGTTACAGAGACCCCAATGTGATTGGTTGGCTCGATGCGGGGGTGACGGGTTACCGAAGTTTCTGTAACGTGTTTCCGCGGTTCGGTAACTGGTAACAGAGCCATATCCGTTATGACCGCTACGGCACTATAGGACACTGCTCATTGGTCTCGTAGTAAATTAAAGCATGACTATAATTTTTTCCCATTCGTTAGTGCTTAAACAATATTTCTACACTTCCACGTCCACGTTCGACGTCTTGGTACATTATTATAAGGTAAGGCAAGGTAAGGTAAAAGTTCATTATAAGTATATTATACACACCGTCTACATTATTATACTATTATTATACGCATGGATGAGTCCGTTACACGGAATTAGCAACAACTTCTCCAGGTCTTAAATAGAATTGTTCTTTTGTATCATGTTATATTAATGTTAGAAAGGATTTAGTATAGATATGTTTGTGTTGCCAAGGGTTAGGTAGGATTTCTATAATGCCACCGTCTCGAGGTAAACCTCTATGGATGGCTATGATATATATGGAAAGAGTGATTAGAGAATGGTTTCAACATGTTTTTTTTTCAACATGTTCAACCCCTGGGCTAATCGGCGACACGTGTGCTGGCCATGACAGTCCAGTTCGATTCCAGACGCCAGAAGGACGGGACGTTAAAGAATTTCACTCATTTTCCTGACAAAATTTGGCATATGCCACATCTGGTGTTATACATGTAGCTCTGCTTGAATGTGTCACCAAGTACTAATATTAATGACTGCGTGTTAGATCTTCAGGTATTAAAGTGGGTAGATGCATATATTAAATAAACATTTAAATGATTATATGAATATATTATCTACAGAGGTACTGGTGACAAAATACATATTAAAATATTAAGGTAATGCTGACTGCAGGCATAAGTTCGATGCTAAGGTAAGAATAAATACGTGGCACTGCATACATTAGATGCTGATCAAGTAGTAATTACTACATGCGTATGATAGATCATGAGGTAATAATATGTGCTAGCTCACGCGGTAATAACGACGCAAATCGAACATAATAAATGTTAGTTTCTGGGGTAATAACTAGGTAATAACATTATCGGATAATGAATGTTAGATCATGCGGTAATAACTATATGCATATGTTAGCTCCGGGGGTAATAATGACAGTCACAATATGCATATGTTAAATAAATACTGAGATAATGTTATATTTGTGTTAGATACTGAGATAATGACTACACATATGCAATACTGAAATAATAATGAATATGTGCATTTATGTTACATCCAGGTAGTAATGACAATATGCAGGTTAAATAATGAGGTGATAATGAATATATGTATGTGTTACATACGGATTTTATAATGGCTGCATGAATGCTAAATATTGAATACAGACAGTTAAATACCGATGTAGGGATGACTATATAATATGTAAGATACTAGTAGATAATAATAGCTATGGTTGTAATAATGGTTATATAACTTGGCTATGGTTATAATATGGTTATAATATGATCTAACATTCATTATCCGATAATATTATGACTAGTTATATGTAGATAATAATAGCTAAGGGACCGAGATGGTGCATACTGTTTTATAAGGTCTTTAAGATACACAGGAGCAGCAGGGTTTTTTAGCGCTTTATAGATGAGGAGAAGGACTTTAAACTCAACTCGTCTGTGAACTGGCAGCCAATGTAGGGACTCCAGCACTGGTGT
>JAAUYG010205998.1_pt1 | contig 14656 bp, 14 predicted proteins | sample 7278091 | NCBI WGS metagenome assembly JAAUYG01 (sample SAMN14350201, study PRJNA611818) | marine sediment metagenome | isolation source: surface marine sediment (0.6m) | place: French Polynesia: Moorea | collected 2018-08 | reverse complement strand
TGTCACATTGGAACAACATGAAACCAGAAAATTCAAAATTGAATTTGCCAGTGAAATCAGAGTGGCAGCCTCTTTTTTAAATTGAGGAACGTGTGGATACCTGTGTGAACTTTTTTCCGCGCTGAGGTAGTCTCAACAGGGAGTCGAGCTGCCCAGCGACGTAAAAAACAGCTTCTCGCGGAATACCGGCGTGTCTGCATGAAAGAAAGAACAATCGCGCAACTTTGAAACTTATCGCTGTTGAGTGCCCACCTCCCAAAATGACCACTCAGTTCTCAATGCAGCTGCAAATACAGAAATTTTTTCTCTTCCCTCAAGCAGCTATAATTACGGCAAAAACAGGCCGCACTGTCATGCTGATAAGTGCTCTTGTTTTTACCTGTTGAGGATGTGTTTGATGATTTTGCCCGTGATGAGTCGTTTGTTTGACAGGGTGGTTCCGGACCAAACTACCGCCTCACACGTGCTGCCGTCCTGAAACCGCCTCAAGTCGGACTTGTCACCCCAGAACGCCCGGAATTCTTTCGCCTGCAGAAAAATTACACATCTACCATTTTGGGAACACAAGCAAAATAAACAAATTTTATCAAAAACAAAAATTTGATTCGACTTAGCAGTCTAGAGTGATGGTTCATAAAAAGTGCGGTACCTGTAGAGAATCCGCCGGAGGTCCTCGGTCCACGATGCTGGTGAACGTGTCGGGATTCATCGTGAAGCCGATGGTGATGATGTCGCTTTCGCTGACCACTGGCGGAGCCTCGTCTACAGCCCACTGAAAGCAAGGGTGGAAATCAGTGCTGCGCTGATCAGTTCCGTCTTGTGCTTGAGATAAGTCAGTTCAGTGCATGGTTTGTTGGCAGTGGGCGTGGGAGCGGGGGGTCCGCAAGATGATGAATGGTACCACTAACTATAAGCGCGCATGCCAATGCTAAGGTGTTGAGCCCTGAACGTTCAGCTTGTTTCCGTTCAGCACAGAAATGAAAGGAGGGCACAATCTGCTTGGAATCATCTTCTAAAGCAATAGAGCCGAAAAGTCCCCAGGAGCGAAGAATCTTCTGGGTGAAGGGGGTTCCACATTCAATGGGACTCAATTCGGGCCTCACCACTCACCGTACGAGGCTGTGCAAACTTGAGGTACATGTGGTTGACGCGTCTGCCGATGCCTCGCTGCAGGAGGGTCAACAGGCGAGGCAAACACGTGTTCACGTAGTCGCCGCAGTTGTCCATCAGCTGCGTCTCCAGGTCGAGACGCTTGACGCTCTCTCGCAGCCGCGTCAGGTCACTGATGCTGCAATTGACATTGGACGATGTGTTGCAGTGGCAAAAATACACAGCAAGATCCAAGGGAAAATCAATGGCTCCGTGTTTTTGCTGTCAAAGCACAGAAGAACAGGAAATGTTGTTCGCCTCAAAATTGTCAAAATTTTGCTTTGGGCAGAGAAAACTGAGGACAAGACTCAGCGCTGGTTTGTTCTTACTGGATGAGTTGGTCCACTTTGCACAGGAACGACACAGGCCGCATGAAGAGCGCCTCGAACCCGTCCAGCCCCGGAGTCTCTAAGTAGCGCAGCGCCAGATCCGCTTCGTGTCGCAACTGCAAAGTCACAAACAGTTAACAACCATGATGCTCAACTGAGGTGATTTTCAACCTGAAGACCATAAATACTTGGAAAACATACACATCAGCAACCCAGCAAAGTCAGGAAAGGAAATCTCAATTTACACAAGACAATACCAAAACCGCTTGTCAGAAAAATCGTTTCACGCAGGGAGAAAATCAAATGCGACATCGTTTTTGTCTTGAAAGTTTTGGAACATACCACATGCAGTGTGGTTGCTGATAAGTCCGCGGTGAGATTCACAAAACCCGAACCGTCCACGAACACAACTTCGAACGCGGCCTGAAACTCATGCAATTCCGGTCGTGTTGCGTCCGGCTCTGCAAACGTCGCCAACGAAATCGGCTCCTCGTCCCAGTTCGTTTGCCCTGCACAGAAAACCAAAGTGCGGACTGTATGTTAACGTTTCTCCCAATGACACTGAAACCGGCCAGTATCTAAAACCTGGGGGGAGGGGTCACTAATCAAAGGAAAATCAGACATCAGACAATCTTCAGTTGCGTGAACAAAAGGTCTTCGGTTTGTCTGTGATTCATGCATGTTTTTACACGGTGCGCACCGTGAATAGCTTGCTGCAAATTGACACGCGAAAGAAACGAGGATCTTGCTGAAACTCACGCAGATGCAACAGCGTGTTTCTCAGTATCTGGTAGCTACTCATCAGTGGATTCAGTTTCTTGCAGTTGATCAGATACGCCACGTACGACGTCAGAATGAGATTCGTCATCGCGCCTCGACCCTGACAAAGGAAAACGAATCATGATTGAAAAAGTTTCAACTCAGAAGTGATCTCCACACCAAATTGTTTCGTCACATCTTCTCATGAATGGTACGAATTCGTGTGTTGTTACATTGACCAAACAGAACTGCTGTTCAAGTCTTTCTCTTGTCATGGACGTAAAATTGGGACACACTGCAGAAGAATTTATCGCTTCAACATGCAGCACAGGAACTCGTTTTTCTCCAGTCCTGGCCGTGAAATTGAGAACAAATTGTGACAAAAGAAGACAGAATTTGTCTCCTCGACACGCAGCAAGGGAACGTACAGTGTCCAGCTGACGCTGACGGAGCCAAACTTTGAGCAGCGCGATCCCGTCCCGGACGTTCTGTGACTCCTGTAGTAGTCTCATCCCGTGGTCAGTGTGAGCAACCTGCACCAAGTCCTGCAGCACAGCCGTGTTGTACCGCGGCGTCGCTAATTGGCCACCGTCCTCATCTGCACCGACCAATGACAGAAATCATTTTTACACGCTCAAAATCATTTGTCGGAGAAAACAAGCATCGCTCACTTCATCTTCACAATTGAGGATCGCAATGGACTAGCAGAAGTTTCAAATTTGTGTGAACATTTTAGAACTTCAGATGTCGGACAAGAAGAGAGATCGACTCTGCCAGACGCAGACACGGCCTGTGAAGCTTTTCCGGAATCTGTCAAGCAAGGGGGCAGCATGTATACGGAAAGTGAAATCCTTTCAAAAACGCTGCACCAATACCTGTCTGTGATCCCTGTGAGCCTGTGAACCATCGGCGCCTCACGCTGTTCTTGCTGACATGGAAACGACTCAATCTGAACACCCCATCCTGTATCGTTGTGTGCAGGTGAAACTTGCAGTGTTTCCCAAGATCTCCTGCAAAATGTCAGTGACACACTCATTTCTTGACACCTTTGTTTTAGTTTTAAAACTGAAATTAGTCTCTCACTTGGCAGTTCCCCCCCCCCCCAAATTCTCAATTCTATTACAATTTCGGCAACTGGGGAAAACAGATGAATTTCAGTACCTGCCGGAGTGATGACCAGGACTGGTTTCATGTGGTTGCCGTGGTGGTGCGTGAACTTGACGTCTGACACGATCTCGTATTTGCGCATATGCGATGCAATGAAGGTGAGATACAAGGCCCTCTTGCGGAAGTAGCGATGGTTCATGTAGTCCTTGGATTCCATACAATCCTGCAGCAAAATGCCCATGCAAGAAAGGTCATTATGAGAGCCGTTTCAGAAAACTGTTATTTTAGGGACGTTTCCTTGAAATCTCTAGAAACTTCAAACAGAACACCGGGGACTCTCACCTTGGGTATCTCCAGGGTCAGGTCCACAGTGACGTCAGGCTTGGTGCACGTGCCCAGCGCGTAGCTTCCGGTCACGTGGACGTGCGCGGGCGGCAGGAAGCGGAACCTGCCCTTCACGTCGTACGGCTCCTGCACCAGTGGTACCCGCACGCGCTGCTTCTTCACCCACTTCTGGTCCGTCAACTACAAAACACAACACGTCCAAAGCACTGCGACGGTTTCTCACTGCGCACATTGCATCATAGCACCGGTGCGTAAACTGGGTTTCACATCACACCTCAGAAGCAAGTTTCATCAAAGGTCCAGTTGAAAGTGTTTTATTTTTCTGTTCTTGACATTTTCGTATCAAAATCATAGCGCAGCGTTTGTTGCATTACAAAGGGCCACTTCTCACGCTTTTCACGTTCAAAGCGCATGGAAAATCTCTGGGACCAAACCATCCAACAGAACGATTCTGGAATCCAACCGTTTTCTCGCATCGTGCACTTTCACACAAAAAGACAAAGAAGCTCACATCGCGATCTTCCAGCTCCGGCAGGGCCATGATGGACTCCGTGATCTGTTTGATGTAATCATTTATCTGCGTCTTCCTTTTCGGCTTCAACTGTACTTCACTCAGCAGCTCCTCAATCTGCGCGAAAACGAGAAACAGAATGGGTTCAGGGCAGTTGCAATGAAGCCACCACGAAAAAGACCATTTTGCTGCACGAACAACTTATTTCAAGAAATGACCTGTTGGCAAACTTCAAAGTTCCACTGATCTCTGGGTGCACGAATGAATGTTTTTGCGAACTGTGCTATTTCCGAACCGTTCCACATTTACTGTTGTTTCTAAGCCTCACAGTTGGCAGAGGCATGATAAACGAGAACATTCACATCTATCACAAGACACTGACTGCTGCAAACAACTTCATCTTACCTGCATTCGAAACAAGCTGGACTGAAAGAGATTTTCTGTCTCTTTGAGCTGGTTGATTTCTTCAGCAGTTGGTGGCTTGTACAGTTCATTGCTGCTCAGCCGCGGCTTCTTACTGGGCGGCGGTTCTGTGATGTCGTCCTCTGATGCCTCATTTTCCTCACCGTCTTCTTCCACCTCACTTTCACTCGTTTCAGATGCACTGGACATTTCTTCAAACTCTTTGGTGGCCATTGTTTTGAAGGATAGAAAACAGTCCTCTGGATTTGCAGACTTGCTCGCTCGACACTTTCTTTTCTGAAAAAAGAACACAATCCATGATTATCCCGTGTAGGAGACAGCAAGGGGTGTGTTCGGCGAATATGTGAAAGCTTCGTTGTGTCCTGTTCATTGGACGCTTTTGGTAACGGTTGGTGCAAGTCCAAAAACGAAAACAGATCCTGTTAGAAAATTGCACCATTGGAAAATGTGTGAAAAAACTGTCATCCATCCCTGTTTTGAAGGCCATTTCTGTGCAAAGGATGTGGGTTATTTTTGTTCTTCTCGCAAACTTATTTTAGTTTACGGAGAAAAGAACCAGTCGTGTTGTTCGTTATCAGCGCCGACGCACAATCCAGGCTGAAAGGAATCGTAACACAGGGGGGGGGCACGGCAAAATGTCATGGATCTGAGAACGAATTGGCACAAGATTTCCTCAAACATTTCGCATGTTAAGATCTAGATTTTGCAGACGAAAACCGACTTCGACAGATCTAGATTGAAGTCTCGTTGGTTTTTTTTATCGCTGAGGGAATCTTGACACCGTGCCATATTCATGTGTGAATGAAGGACTTCACACTGAAAAGTGAATAAGTTCGCTCGACATTTAGACTTCTGTTGTGCCTTCATGCGATTTAGCACGACAGTTTGGTGAAGAAGGGCAGTTGGACCAGCTTGTCGCTGAATCCTTCTCCCTTTTTGCAGCTCTGGAGGCAAGGGGCGCCACTCCCTTTTAGCCTTGTTGAACCATGTCGGTTCATCAACACAAGGCTACCATAACCCAACAAAACAGGAAATCATTTTCCAAGACAAGGATAGATAATTTATTGTATCATTCAACAAAAAAAGTTATTTTACAAGACGCTAACTTCATGTTTCAAAAGAAACGCCAACTTGCGAGAAAAAAAAACAACAACAACATTCTGTGGAGAATACAAGGGTTGTGATAAGCTTTATGACTGCGATGTCGTCAAGGTTCACTTTAGCTGTTGGACACTACCTGTCCCAAAATGGAATCCCATGACAACGAACTTGAGTTCAAGGCCTTCCGAACAACACAGTTCGGTCGAAACGAAATAACTCTTTTAAATATTTCTCAATTCGGGTCTCCTTCCAAAAACAAAGAGACCCGACAAGCATCCAAACAGGTGTTACAATCTGCGTCTGTTGTATTGGTGAAAATGGCAGAATCCGTTTCTCTGTGGTTTCGAAGCGTTTTTCTGCCTGCGCCACCAGAGACTCGGAAGCTAATTACCCAAGGAAACAGCTTAATTAAACAAACGGGAAGCCAAAATCAGTGGATACTGCAATGTTGACCAAAACAATGGGGGAAAATGTTAAGCGAAGTAAAGCAGCAACTTCGGCGCAGGCAAGAAGACAGAACCAAAATACTGCAAATGCGTTCCGTCATTTCGTGAGCTTAGAGTCCGTAAAAACACACGTGTCGCTTGAACTGCACACACTGCTACGCCAACGCTACTTGTGCGAGCTTTCAACATCCTCCCACTGGCCAGCGTCATTGTCATTTTTGCGCGGAGCTGACCAAGTGTAGTCGTAGCTACTTGCCCTATTCGGGAGGGGGTCATCCCAGGAGGAATTCCTGGAGCCAGAGGAAGGTGTGTCCCATGAATCTCCAGAACTGGGCGTGGGGTTTTCCCAAACGCCTCCGAAGTCACTGGGATACCCGGAATCTGTTGCGGTTGTGTACGTGGGTTTCGTGTCGTCACAGTTCGTGTTGACGGTGGAAACTTCCGTGATGTTGCTGAACGACACGCGCTTGGGAGAAGCGTGCTTTGGTGACTGGGACGCGCTGGTGGTTGTTTCAGTTTCACCACCATTGGCGCTGGGTTTGTTTTGCTCTTCTTCATCCAGCGGTGGAGGTTTCCACCCACCAGCGCAAGTTTCCAGGAGGCGCAGCAGTTTTGCCCTCAAGTCGTGCGCAATCCTGCAACACACAAAGCTTTCGGTCATGTCCGAAAATCAAGAGAAAAGTCAGGAACATGGCTCGCGAGTCGTACGAAAAAAAAAAAAAAAAAAAAAACAGCAAAAGAAAAGTCAGAAGCGTGATGAGTGAGTCGTCAGGCAGTGGACATTTGCCAGACTGAAAAGATTTTTTCAGAACAGCATCTTCATGAGCTTCTCAGCAGAAGACAACGTACGCAATTTTCAGGTTTGGAAAGCAAAAATACTCACGTTGTATCAAGTATTTTGCTTCTCATTGCTTTCCTGACTTTTTGCATTTCTTCTTCGTTATGTTTCTGCAGCAATTCACCAACGTCCATCAACTGTAAGAATTTAAAAATAAAAAAAAGTTGCAACAAGAGTTTTGCCGTTATCAAGGCCTCAGTCATCTGCTCATGAATTGTTCCATGTCAAATTCTTTCCCCGAGTGCCTTGTGCATCGAAGGGTCAGAGTTCTTGCAGCACAATATGATGCCTTCATAACGAGTCCAGTCAAAATCACAGCACGCATTCGGCGTTTGAAGAAGCTTGGCACGCACAGGTACGTACTTGCGTGACGGCAAGTTCTATCTCCTTCTCTTGCGCTGATTCGTCCAGCAGGAGCTGCAGGCCCTGGTAGACGGGCATGACGAGTGGGCGGAACGGCTGGTTGTCAGCGTTCCGTACCTGGTGCAGCACTTGACACAGGAAGGCCATGCAGCCCAGGAACGTGCGCGGCTTCTCTTCACGGTCCGTCGCTCGATCTAAACAACAACACTGATTACAATGATCGTTTTGGGCAAAAGCGAAACACGCAACACGATCCAGCTTGAACAAAACGCTTTTCTAGGTCGCGCAAAAATGGCGTCCCTTGATCAATTGAGAGATGAGTATTTTGTTGTGAGGTGGACAGGTGGTTGAGTGAGGGTGAGTACCCATCGACCATTAGGAAGAGCAATTTAGCAAGCGAGAAGGTCTGCGTTTTGGGTCAGTATCTTGTGCTGAAGAGGCGAATCTGAGGTGCACTGCATGGATCATGTTCAAGGGGTCTTGAGGTGTTTCGGTTTGAGACTCTGCTGGTTTGCTGGGCAAAGGGGGATCCATAGGTGTTGCTCAAAGCAATTGGACAAGGGCTGGATATCCAGGAAACCAACACGCATCTAAATTCTGGACGAAACAGACTCGGCAATACGTACTGCCGTAGTCCAGCTGAATACGTCTGATGAGTGACGTTCTGAATATTGTGCCCAGCTTGGGTATCTTGACCAGCCTTGCGCAGATGTATGCCATGTGTTTGGCATATTTCCAATCGAACAGGATGCGAATGTACAAGATGCGCATGATTTCCTCAGCGTGGGACTCAGTGTCAGCGTACTTCATCAGGGCGCTGGACACCTACAGTGACAACATCGTTCACACAATGATGCCTGAGCTAGTTAACAGGCGTGATGAGTTTCGTCAAGAACGCCCGTCAGTTCAAACAAGTGAAAATATTTCCCTCAGCGGGTAAAACCAGGTAATGCAACGAACGCTCTTTCCGTAGACAGACAAAAATTTCCACAACGGAGAACAAAATCACTGTCGCGTCAATTTACACGAACCATGTCCTTGCTGATGTCGTCAGCTTCGAGGGTGAGGCTCTGTACCAGCGTCGACACCTGGTTGATGTCGAGATCAACTGCTGCTCCGCCCGGCTTCGGTCCATCAGACTCGCTCTTTTCTTGTGAATCCTGAAAGTGAAACACATCCATTCACTTGACAAGCTGTTGTTGATGCAAATCAGGACACAAATTGATCCGTCTTTCTATCACAACGCTGGATTTGCCTTCGTCGAGAATTCAGCGCACAAGTCTTGAAAAAGAACCTACCACTTCCTCACTGCGGAATACACCTCGGCCACGGCCTCTGGCTCGCCCAAGTCCTGACATTGTCACGCAGCCGCCTCCACCTAACTGTAAGTTAGAACGCACGAACTGATCATCCCGCCATCCAGAATTTGTACACTTCTTTCCGCTCTTGTTTAGGAGCCCTGGTCAGGACAATTCTGTTCGCGCTGTTTGTGGGGTTGCCGGTGAGGACAATAGTCAGGGTCACCAAATGGTACAAGGGTACTTTGTCGTGCTGGAAAAAGTGAGGGCGTCTTATGTGCAGCCTCCACGCAATGACACTCGCCAAAATGTATCCGTCATGTTGCCTGGCAGATGAGAGACAAGGCTGCATTTGACTCAGAATCCAGCAACCGGAATTTGAGGCTGGCAGTGAGAACTCACTCAAGAGCTGCTTGTACTCCAGGCAAGGGAACTTTAGTCTGCATTGTTGGATCTACTAGCAACCAGGATGAATGAGGCACCAGAGAATGCACTGAAGCCATGGCTCGAATTGCGCTAAGGCTGGGAGTGAGTGAGGTGCAGGTGAAACACAGTTGGACCCAGATCTATTGGGACCACCTTCCCTCACACCATCGTGGTCTGTTGGTCAAAGGGGTCGGATACAAAAGAACGAGAGATTTTGCCACAAAGTCCAAGGTACTTTGTTGCGGCCGTACCAAGCGCGTTTCGCGGCGTGGTTTTTTCGCCAATACAAATCAATTGATGTGACCACACTGAGTGCAGATTGCGGTTCCAGCTTAACAAGTCAAAAGGACAGGGAGCAGGGAAACAAGTCAAAGGGTCAGGGGTTTAACATTTACCATGGGGGGGGAGGTTACAAGTCAGTGGGGGGGGGGGGTAACATTATGACTAGTGATTGGGGGGTAACACACAGGGGGAAGCAAATGTTTTATCAAGCCTAAAACACCATCTGGGAGCGAAGTGATTCGTTTTTTTTACCGTAACTTTATATATAGATCTACTTCCTTGCTCGGTTTTCTCCCTTTCCAGATTACAGATTTTTAGACACTGACACCTGGATCTGGATTCATTTCAAAATTTCTCCACAAAATTTATCTTCAGCGCACTGGACAAGAAAATCATACCTACGACATGTGTTCAGAGGCAATAGCATAAGCCAAAATGTCTTTCATGCAGTTGATCTCTTCAGTTTTTTCCGGACTTCACACCCAACTCGTGCGTTCTGGCGTCTGTGTGGTCGCTTTCAGCAATCCCCAAATTTCAGCGGTTAGCGATGCGCGCAGTGTAGATTTTAGACTTTACGGATTCTGTCATTTACGGTTTTGTATTTAGGTTATCTTCTCCCAATTCCGAAATACAAAAGTGCAGATATGCATCTGAATAGAATTTATTGACAAAGAAAATACACTGTACATGATATGCTGCCCTGTGGGCAATAAGTGTGGCAGATTTGATTGGCACAAGTGCATGTAGATCCGACTTCATTTTGGAATACGACAGTTCAAGGCAAATTTCAGTGAAAAGTTGTTCGCCGCAACGGGTGTGGGGTGGCGTGGGGATGGGAAAAATAATCGTTCACAGAAAAAGTCGTCTGAAGGAAATTAGAATCACTGTTTTGGCATGGTTCAGGTTTCCGTCAAAGAAAAGAGAACTGTTAAGTGGATGCTGACAAAGAATAACACACCCAGTTTTGTGCAGTTTCTGCAGAGAAACCAACCAAGCAAACTGCTTTTCGTTCTGGCAGCGCATTGCTTTTCTGGCTGTTGGTAGCAAGTTTGTGTCTGTCACCCGCCTTGTGGACCCCTAATGGAAACTACCTTGGAAACTACCTTGAAGCGCTTACCCCCACTGCACAATGTACCTTTCTTCTTCAGCACCATACACAATGAACCAACACAACAATGGACCTGATCAATTGTGGAAATTCAAGTTCAGTGCGGGAGACAGCCGAACGATTTCAAGTGTTGTCGCAAACAACAATTTTGGGGAAGACAAGTCAAACTCGATTGCAAAACCCGCGCAAAGTGAAGACTTGTTTTCTTTGATGCAGAAAAACCGTCTGCATCTTCGTCACTCCACAGTTTTCCAGATGTTCTCCACCGAACTGAAGCTGATGTTTTAGAAATAACCATTGGGAGCCTGCTACTTTTTCATACAAACCAAAATATGAATATTTCCGAAGGTGGCGACAGTTCCAAAGGATAATCCTTTTGACGCCACCGAATCTTGTCATGGCAAAAAATCATCGAAAGCAGAGAAGACCGGATTCTTTCCCAAACACACCTGGAGGGTGGCTAAAGAGAACTCTGTCCTTCGTGTATCTCGTCTGAGAAGACGAGAGGAGATCCCATTTCCAGCTCGCGCTGCAGAGCCTCGAGTTCACTGGGATCCATGTTCCCGCTGACGTCCAGCCAATCCCGGAGCAGCGACGCAGACAGCGGCGCCGAGTCCAACTTGTTGCTGCCAAAGACAAAGAGGAACTCTTTCGTTTCATCTTCGTTGATCTTTTGGTACAGTCGAGAAAATTGTTGAAAATCTACATCTTTGGACATTTCACGGACAAAATATTTCAGGAAATTTTGGACTTGCAAATGGTCAGATGAAAATAACCGGTGCAAAATTTGTTTCGTTAGCCACTGAAGTTTGTACCTTTCCGCTTCCTTGGTGCCCCCCGCTTCAGATGACGTCTCCCTCAAGATGGCGTCAATGTCGACGCCGAGCCCGTACCCAGCGCCCGTGCCTCTCGGCGTCTGCGCCAGAGTCAGATCTTCGACATGTGAACGCAGCATTTTCTGTGTCAGTGTGTTTAACCAGTTGGCGGGAAGTTGTTGTGGGGGAAGCACAGGACGCTCACCTGGATCACCTGAAAATGCCACAAGATCTTTGTCAACTTGCGCCAATGAACATCGCCTTGGCCTGGAGAATTTGGCTTTGGAGGGGCCAAAATGGAATTGTGATGTCTGGAAATGTTAGTGTTTTGGGCGGTGCACCATTTTTTTTTTTTTTTTTTTTTTTTTTTGCTGGATATTCCGCGCATCATCGGCACCACGTAAAACAACGATAGACTTTGCAACAACACAGATGACAGAAAGAATTCCTTAGAGCTTCCAATCTTCAGACTTGCTTCACAATTACCTGCTATAATGCTATTGGTGGCTTCATGTGGAGACGATGCCGGTGCCCTGGGCAAGGGAGGGGAGTCCTCGGTCGGTTGGCCTCTGTGGGCGTTCGTCTCTGCGCCAGCTGATGGCACAAATGGGAGATTCTTTGCCTCTGGGATTGGATCCACAGGTACAGGTGCAACCTAACAACAGAAAAGAGTTCTAGTATTCACACCAGGGCATCTGTGTCACATAACCGCAAAAAACTTTCATACGGACAAGAAGTTGCAAACAAGATCAGTGCGGGTGAGGTGAAGGGGAAACAGTGGCAATGCGTTGAAAATCATCGACAAGTGTTACCTGTTCTGATGACCTGGTGGCAAAAGTGTGAACCAGTGGAGGAGTTGGCAGCGATGAAAATCGAGCTTGCAAGGCTTCTGTGTATGAAGGCAGTATGGAAGCAACTGCAGCTTGGTTCTGATTGGCTGCAGCCACTCGCGCAGGAAGCTGCACCTGAGCGAACCCTGGTGGCGGCGCCACGGGAGCGCGGGTGTCATGCGCTAGCAGTGACGTCATCGACGCCGTCTTGTCGTTCTGCTGCGAATACGACGCAAACGGAAGTGAGGTGCTGGCAGCAGCCATTTGGGAAGTAGGAAAATCCGGAACTGGATTTGCTGGAACAAATGATGCTCCGGCCAGTGGAAGTCCACTCGGTGAAGCAGTAACTGCCACAGATCCATTTTGCTGCAACACGGGCGGGGGAACCACATTCGTGAACAATGCAGGAGCTTCACTTGCGACGGTAACTTGCGGTGCTGCAGGCTGGACGACAAACCCGGTTTCTGGGTGTGGCGGCGTCTGCACTGCTTGACCTTGTACTTGCTGAACTCTTGGAAGGTTGGCTGATGCCACAGGCATGGGGGACGACAGGCTGGAATGGTCTGAGAGGGAGATGTTTGATCCCGTGGATTCATTACGCACGTGTTGACGCACGAGCGACTTGATCTCGACGCCGCCTTCAGTCTTCGGCTGCGAAACTTGCATCGTCTTCCATTTCTCGAGCACCTTTCTGTCCTCTTCTGATAACAACAAACCCTCATCCTTCTTGCCTGGAAAAAGTTCGGGTGGTCACGTCAGAAGCATTTACAACACTGACCAGGCCATTCTAACACAACAAGTGCCCCAAAACTGTCGATACTGGTTGTTTTCAACAGGACGCGTCTTTTTTTCCCCTTTGTTTCAGGAAAAAAGGGGGAATTTGCTGTCTCAATTCAAGATTCGACCTCGATCTGTGCAAGTTCACAATGAGTTGTCTAACCTTTTTTCTTGTTTTTCTTCTTCCTCTCTGCTGCCTTCTCCATTTTCTTCTTGCGCTTCTCTTCACGTTCCCGCTGTCGTTGCAGAGCTGTCACTGGCCTCGGCTTGGCGCTTTCGCCGCTCTCCTCTGCAGAACACATACATGCTGGGTCATTTCACGGTGAATGAAAGTGCCAAAACCTTTTTTGTCAAACCACTTGCTCAGGATCAACATCAAACACAAACTAAACAAACGGCAAGACAAAGGAAGAAATACCCAGTTGTTTTCGGCGTAGACCGGCGTTGAGTATCGCGGCTTTGATGCGCGCCTTAGCGTCGAGGACTTCCTCCCCGGCGGCGCCTGCATCAGCGCCGGCAACCGCAGCGTCCTTCTTCGCGGCGTCCGGCATTTTGGCGCTCGGCATCTCCACGTCACCCGGCGCGACTTGCGACTCGGCTCGCTTCAATTGCTGCAAACACAATTTTTGGCAAGTGTTTCTGACATCTACAGTTTGCAGCATCAAAACTGAAGAATTTTCCTTCTACAGCTCTTGTTGATTTCATTGGCATTTCCATGAAAGTGAACAGTTGTCTGTACGGTAGATGCCACACAAAAAAGCGTGAAGAATACCCTAAATCAGACGTACCTCTTGAAGCGAGACTTGCTGCACTTTGGCGCTGAGCATCTCGATGTCGGCCGGCGTGGATGGAATGTGGATCCCCTCGGACGGGGCGCCTCGAGTTTTGGCGCCGGCATCTTTGGACCCCGCAGCACCATCTTGCTGCTTCTGCTTCTTCGACTGAGACTCGTTGTCATTTCCCTGCGAGAAAATGCAACAAGACGTATTTTTTTTCTTTCTTTCTTTTTTTTTCTCAATTTCTATTTTGGCCTGATCCTGAACTGGATCCCTTGCTATTGGTGTCTTGTCTCAACTTCCGTGACCAGCAATGAAAGTGTGGTCACAATCTCCCATCTTAAATGAAAAGACACGTACCTGTGCTGTTTTCTCGCTCTCGATCTTCTTCTGGAACTCGAGTAGCGCCTTGAGCGCCTCTGCGCCGGGCTCTTCCTCAGCACCGGCACCCACGCCCGCCGAGCTCTCAGCCGACTTCTCTGCAGTGACAGGGGTCGCAGTGGTTAGCAAAGCGCTACATATCCTGAAGACGAGACAGGGGTCCCTGGCGTGCTTGTTAGGTGCATCATATTTACAAAGTGAACAACAGCCAGTGACAAAAACAACTCCAACGTCCAGCTGGGTGCACCGAATACCAAAGTGAGACAACAGGAATATTTTGCAATGATCCTGGGATGTGACTGAGGGGAATGACTTTTGATGACTTGTGTTACATCACCAGTTCAGTGACGTTTATTTGGTAAGTGGACAAATCCTGTGAGGAAGATACTGTGATTTTGCTTGCGACATATCTGTCTGCTTTGGTGAAACAATTCTCGGAGAGAAATGTCAGGTCAGCAGAACACTTTTTTTTCCCTTTTTCACTTTCTGACTCAGTTTTACTTCCTTTCAGTCCTCCTTTCTCCTGTTCATTTGAGTGGATTTTTTTTTGGGGGGGGGGATGTTCTCTCAACAAAAGCTTTCTTCTTTGTGA
>JAAUYG010053584.1_pt1 | contig 14657 bp, 12 predicted proteins | sample 7278091 | NCBI WGS metagenome assembly JAAUYG01 (sample SAMN14350201, study PRJNA611818) | marine sediment metagenome | isolation source: surface marine sediment (0.6m) | place: French Polynesia: Moorea | collected 2018-08 | reverse complement strand
ATGAAGCATATAATGATTTTCTACGATAAGCAGATCTCCTTGATACCAGTCATGGCTTATAAAGCAGCTATCATCATATACAGATGCTTGTAGTTCTCCAATCAGTTCTTGAAAATCTTGTGGCGGCAGACTTGTGGAAGAAAGTTTCACGGTCTGTAATTTTGAGTTCCATCCCTCTTGATATCGAAAGATATCTTCACCAGTAATGGGGTGTTTGCCGAGCAACGGATAGCTGTATTGCTTCCCGCCGAAGTAAGTGAATTGGGTGTAATAATTAATAGTCACTTTTTTCCAAGTCTCAACTTTTCGATAACCAGCATTTTCCAGCACTTTGCGACCATCAACCAGAGTAGTCTGTCCTTCTCCATTAGCTGGTGCTTTATGGCAATAAAGTGTAAAAAACTGAGGGGTAAAATCTTCATAACGACCACTCTGTTCTAAGTAAGACGGTGGCATACTCAGATCCCAATGTAAGGGGACAGCTTCGCGAGAAGCAATAAAGCCATTAGCTGGTTTTTGAGGTCGAATTGTGTGGACGGCACCGAAGTTCCAGACCACTGGGTTTCCAAACTCTGAAGAAAACTCAAGCAGCTCCTGTTTACTGCCAATATGGAAACCTCGCAACACCACAAACCCATAGTCCATACAGAGGCTTCGTAGTGTTGCAGTACAAAGCAAAGAACAGGGAGATTTTTCATCGTTATTTTTACCTTTATAGGAAATTCTAATTCCCGTCCGTGGCGGTTTGACAATTTCTAACTCGCATTGAGCCCAGACATCCCCTCTAGACTCAACCATATACCAAGGTTGTCCGTTTCGTTTAACTATGGCAGTAGAAGGTAACTTTTGAGCTTCCTCTTTTTTCATCAGTATTTCTCGATCACCTTTGTTTTTGACGACCACGTTATGCCATGGCGTTACACAGCGACAATCATCTGGTAGCAAATGAATACTAAATTTAGGACCCGAATTATTATAACTATGAATAGAAAATCGAATGTGGTGTGGGAACTTTTCCTGAATTAGTCTGGTGAATGCTTTGTTCCGCCGAATCATAGTCTTGGCATATTGACCACTTCTTTTTAGCCGACTTTTGGTTGTTGTCGGAGAATCAGAATCAGTCCAAGGGTTGTCATTAAAGAGGAAGCGTTTGAGACCGAGATAGGTTTGACAAGTCTCGTCATCATTTGGGAACAGCCTATTCAATCGATCCTCGTCTTGGTCTTGCAGGAAGTAATTACTCATGAATTCTTCTCGTAAGGCATCGTATCCATTTTCTAGGGAGAAGAAGCTATCTAAAGATTCCCAGAAAAGATGTCGTGGCTCGATCAGACCTTGAAGAGCAATATTATAACTTTGTTGCGCTTCTTCTGGAACGCCAATGATATCGGAGAAAATAGTGCCGTCACTGAAAATGGTTAGTTGGCACCCAGGAGGGTAGAATTTTCTGACTTGCTCGCAGAAGTTATCTAAAGTCCTTAGAGCTATTTCTTCTCCTCGATCGGGCAAAGAACTAAATACCTTTGATTCTGTGTTTGGTGACTTGCAGGGAAATCCAGGCAAAATCATCTTCAGCGGTTTGCTATCCTCGATGAAATACCTTAATTGCTCTGTCAGTAAAGCTTTTCCTTGCGTTTCAAAAGAGTCATCTTGGCAGGTGACTTGAAGATCGCGGAATATTTCTAAAAATTGGGATACTACAAAATCATCATTCTGGGACTCAATCGTTGCTAACCTCATAGTTAAGTCTTCAGAACCATAGTAGTTAGCCATTGTTACTTCCTCTTTAAAAGCATTGCTACATCAATCGAACCGAAAAACACTGCTATTAAAAGAGAGAATCGTGAAAAAGTAGGGAGAGACTGGCACTATGAACTCCATTCGACATCCAGCCAATTTGCCACAAACTACTTGGGACTGGATTTATTTGCCGCTCCATTTGCGTTTTTGCCATCGCCTATTCTTCTGGGCGATCGAATATATTTAGTTATGGATGGCTTTTAGCTCTTATAATTTTTGACGAATTATATTTGTCATCTCTACTTCTTCTCGATCCGAAGGCTACGCGGAGCGTAATCGATTTCTAGATTGGAATAACTGACAACCTGACTGAAAGTCAGATCGACTAATTTTATGATTGAGGTTATAGATATGAAGAATAGCAAGCAACATTCAACAAATTCACAACAGCTGAACCTCAAGAAACTCCTCGAGCTTCAGCCACTCAACTTGTCACAGCTTGATGGAATTGTTGGCGGTTTACGAGGTGCTCAAAAAAGGATCAAAAATTAAATTCTCCAAAGTCAAAAATAATGACACCAGAGGAGCGGATTTCTTCGCGATCGCACTGATACAGTTAAGGACTTAGAAAATGCGTTTGCACCGATCCGAAGGGATGCCCTGGTAACCACAACGAAACGATGGTCAATTCTGCGCAAGCCAATGAAGCAAAGACTTCCACTCCAGAAACAACTCGTCCAAACCAGCACTTAGTTCAGCTAACTGAAGCGCAACTGGATATGATCGTTGGTGGACTCTTAGGTAAAGGTGACAATGACGATGATTCTTGCGACGATCCAGGACAGTGCGGCGAAAATCACAACGAAATAATGGTGAATATCCTGAATTTGTAGCTACATCAGTTACCAGTTAGCAGATGTATAGAGTCAGGAAAGCGATCGCCATTGGAAATGTTAACAATATTGATGATGCGATCGCCATTAACTGAGTTATTCAAAGAAGGCGATCGCCTGAAAGTTCTAGGGCAGGTGATTACAGTCTCATTCTTTTTTTCTACGAATCGCGTTTGTTATCTCTAGTTATTCTCGATCCGAAGGCTACCAGAGCGTAATCGATTTCTAAATTGGAATAACTAGCAACCTGACTTCCAGTCAGACTAATTAAGTTCAGTTAGACATAAGCATAAGGTTAATCACATGAACATAAACAACAATCCTAAAGCAACAAATCCAAAACAGTTAAATCTCAAGAAACTCATCAAACTTCAGCCACTTAAGTTGGAACAGTTAAATAGCTTAACTGGAGGTATCAGTAAAATAGATTCTTTTTCTTGGGAACAGAATAGCAAGTAATGGGACTGTAAAATAATTTGTGTCAACAGCCTCTTTACGAACGAAATTTCAAGCTTCTCAGGGACTCTGCCCCGATTATTTATACAGACTCAAAGTAATCGCTCAGATCTCCGCGATCATATCTTGGGAAAACCTAAGATTAATGGCGATCGCACCTTAAGTTAATGACCAGGATAATGCGATCGCCCTTGTGTTAAGAAGCTATTTAAGAGCGATCGCTCCTCAATTGAGGAAAAGGTAATCAATCGATCTCACCGCGTCCTGAATTTACCTGAATTCTTGCCATGATTCTGAGTTGTCCTAAGTTTTAATAGTCCTGAATTTGACTCAACTATTGAGCCAAATTTTTAGACATACTGAATTTAGCTCAATTCAGAGGTTAACAAAATGAACAACAACAGACAAAAACCAACACATCCAGAAAATACCAACGTCAAGAAACTTCCACTGCTTCAGCCACTCAAGTTACAACAGCTTGATGGTGTCTGGGGCGGCATAAAAATAGATGGAAGTGATGAGAGGCTATGAATTGAATTCCCTTCCCTCCTTCAGGAGCTTATCATCAAAGTATCTCAGCCCATTGTTAAATTTTCAAAAGCAACGGGCTTTTAACGAATTTATGAGACTTTTAACGATTTCGATACCTGGCACCTTCGATTTCGACGATCGCCCTGTACAGTTAATGAATATGGGAATGCGATCGCCTTTATCATCAGTGTCTATGGTCAGGCGATCACCATGAAATTGAGGACAAGGTAATCGATTTCATCGCCTCCTGAATTTACCTGAATTCTTGCCATGATTCTGAGTTGTCCTAAGTTCTAATAGTCCTGAATTTAACTCAACTATTGAGTCAATTTTTTAGACATACTGAATTTATTAGATATTGTTAGAGGTTAACAAAAAGACCAACCTCAAGAAACTTTCACTGATTAATAGGGTCAAATCTTACCCTGCATAATTTAAAATTTGTCACCCCAATACATAAAAAGAACACGCATCAAGGACAAAACTATGTCTCAAAACAATCAAAATTCTAATCCTAATAATTTGCAAAATACGCATGAATTTAATGGCTCTAACGTCACACTGCGTTCTCTAGATGATGATGAACTTGCCCTTATATGGGGAGGTTATTTTATAAAAAGGGGACCCCCTGGACCCCCTGCCGCTTTTAGCAGCAAAGGGACTACAAGCAATGAGTTCTCTATAGTACCACTTGACTTTGACAACTCAGTTTAGAAGGCGTTTAGAAAAGGGTACATCTCGGTTTTGCCAATGGCTTTCTGCCAGAGCAAGAATAGCAGAATGAGGATGCATTTTCGGGGCATCCTCATCTCGCAACAACGGGATGTTTCCTTTATAAAATCACGTCTTAAGAACTAATTTGCTGGATATGTCCATAAAATTTTACGAGTATAAACCAATGTTAAAGACTGACTTATTTGCCCAATTGGGGATACTGAGTGTTAAGAACTTTGTCAGCCGAGAATTCTGTACTCAGATATTGACTGAGTCACAATCAGCGAACAGTCAACCAGCGTCTGTTTATAAGGCGAACACCATGACTCGTATAGTAGACAAAACTTTTTGCAAGAGTCATGCCTTAGAGATCAAGCCAGAAACTTCGTCCCGGCTCCAAACTTTACTGATTAACTTACGATCCCAATTAGAGCAGCACTTCAAACAACAATTGTTGTCCTTTGAAGGACCGAGTTTCCTGTGCTATCAGCAAGGTGATTTTTTTAAGTGGCATGTTGATAACCAGAATCCTAGCTCACAAGATCGCGTGGTAACAGTAGTGTTTTTTTTGAACAGTTCAGTTGCTACGCAAGAGCCAGAGCATTATATGGGTGGAACTCTGGAGTTTTATGCTCCACACTTACAGCAACAGGAAGCATATAAGGACTGCTGTTTAGCCATCATTCCAGAAGCTGGCTCATTCGTTGCTTTTCGTTCTGATACTTATCATCAGGTTCAACCCGTGACTTGGGGGAAACGCTACACCATAACAAGCTGGTTTCGGCAGATCTGATTCATAGAAACGTGTAGCTTGTTGCGCTTAAGTGATGCCAGTTATACCAGTGATGTTCATCCCTTGATTTTTTCTTAAAACAAAGCCCTCATAGGATTGCTGTGTCTAAATGAAGATTTGAAGGACTTTTTAATGCCTTAATGGTTAATTTTTTGGCTCATGAATAATCCAGGCTAATAAGTCAAAAGGGCTCTCCTAGACTAACTATACTAAATTAGTAGCTAATAATAATTTAGTAAGTTTTTGTCATAACCACTCTAGGAGAGCCATCAAAAGTCAAAAATAATGACACCTGAAACCTGGTAACTGGATAACTTAACTGTGCGGCTGACGCTGTGCCTGCGGCAGCACTAATATCATCCTTCAGAACGAATCAATCGCCCATAAACTCCCCCTTCCTCCCATAACTCCTCGTGAGTTCCCCGCTGTACCACCTTACCTTTTTCCAAAACGATAATCTCATCACAATCCCGAATCGTACTCAAGCGGTGCGCTACCAAAATACAACTACACCCACGTCGTCGGAGATTTTCCACAATAATTTGTTCTGTTTGAGCATCCAAAGCAGAAGTTGCCTCATCCATCACTAAAATTGCTGGATTTTTTACCAATGCGCGGGCAATTTCCAATCTTTGGCGCTGCCCCCCACTTAAATTAACACCTCCTTCCAACAATTCCCCGTCATATCCCCCCGGAATGGTCACCACAGTCTCATGGATAGCAGCATCCCGACTGGCTTGAATAAGTTGTTCATCGGTTACAGTGGCATCCCATAGAGTCAAATTATCCCGTACCGTACCACCAAATAAAAAGATATCTTGTTCCACCAGTGACAAAGAACTCGCCAAAACCTCTCTTGGAATTTCGCTTCTGGGAGTTCCATCTAACAAAATCTCTCCCGACCAAGGTTGATAAAGTCCAGACATAAGTTTAGCCAGGGTTGATTTACCCGAACCACTTGCCCCAACTAACGCCACTCGCTGTCCTGGTTGTAGAGAAAGACTAAAATTCTCAATCAATGCTGGTTCAACATGGGAATAACCAAAGGTAATATTTCTCAACTCCACATAACCTTGCAACCTTTCTCTTATTTCCCAGTCTCCTTGTCTCCCAGTCTCCCTTCCTTCCTCTGCCTCCACTTCTGGATCGAGGGAATTACCCAATACATCATCTAAACGATTTAAATCCCCTTCTAATTCCTGGAGGATAGTACCAAAATCTACCAAGGTATTCACAGGTTGCTGAAAACTTAACATCAGACTTTGAAACGCCACCAACATCCCAATACTAAGATTCCCATCCATTACCCGCAAACCGCCAACTACTAAGATTAACATCGAGGTCAAAGAAGTTAAAAAAATTGGCAAAACTCCTAGCATCTCATTTGTCACTTCCAAATCTTGCTGTGCGCTTGCAGCCTTAGCATAATATCCCGACCAACGGGAAAAGAAATCTGATTCTAATGCTGATGCCTTCAAAGTTTCTATACTCTGAAGTGCTGCAATACTAACCCCGTGAGCTTTACCCCAATCTTGTACTAAACGCAGATTGAGATCCACCCGCTGTCTGGCTACTCTCTGCAATGCCAAACTATTGATAGCAGCAAAACAGACACCGATTAAAGTTAATACCCCGTCATAGGCAAACATCACCACGGCATAGAACAGTAACATGACTGTATCGATTACAGTTGTTGCCAATTGTCCAGAAAGTACCTGAGCTACTTTATTATTCAAACTAGCACGGTTGCTAACTTCCCCAGCATATCTTTGGGCATAAAATCTGACAGGCAATCTCAGGATGTGCCAGAGGAAGCGAGTGGACATGCCCACCGCTAGCTTAATCCTTAGCTTTCTTAAATAGCGCAGTCGTAACAGTGTCAGAATGCCTTGAAAGATCGTGGTAATAATCATCCCCAAAATCAGTGGACGTATCCATTCGGTGCGATTTTCCACCAGAATCTCATCCACAAACACTTGACTAAACACGGGGATAGCTAAACCTGGTAGCACGAGGAGAAATCCTGCCAAAATACAGTAGAGAATTGCCCCAACTGAACCCCGCAAGCGATCGCTCAATCCCAAAATGACACTTGGTTTATGTCCTCCCCGATTGAAGTTAGCTCCTGGCTTCATCACCAGCACCACTCCAGTAAATCCCTCGTCAAATTCTGACCAGTCAATCTTGCGAGGACCCGTAGCAGGATCGTTGAGAAACACCCAGTGTTTGCTAAATCCTTCTACTACCAGGAAGTGATTGAAGTTCCAAAACACGATAAAAGGAAGAGGTACTTCTTTAAGCTGTTCTAAATGTTCTGCTTTAAAACCCTCGGCGACCATGCCATAACGTTGAGCAGCTAAAATCAGATTAGAAGCTTTGCTACCATCGCGGGAAACCCCACATTCAATACGGAGTTCGGCTAAAGGAACTATGCGATCGTAGTATGCCAGAATAATCGCCAACGAAGCTGCACCGCATTCGACTGCTTCCATTTGTAGAATTGTAGGGGTTTTGAAACGCATTTATGTTCTCTCTTGGCATTAGACTGTGAGTTTTATCAATTATTTCCTCTACCTGACTTGAAAATATCTCATTGAAACTACTTTTAATTGTCCACTTAATTGCACAATCCATTTTTGTTTATGGTATTTCTCTTTGAAAGGCTGCTGATATTCTTGACAGATACTTGTTTGAGGATATAGTAGCTCGATTCGTTGGCTATCTGAATGATTATGGGCTGTTTTCATCTGCTAAGAATGCCTCCTAACCAAAGCTTCAATCTTAGTCTCTCATTAATTAATTATTATCCTTGTTTACTGACTGCATAATTTTTTAGAGTTAGTTTTACAACGATAGAAAAAAAATGAGCTTTAATTTGTGGCGATCGCAAGGCTAAAAATACTAGAAGAGAATAATTATCGATCATTTACAAACAAATCGATCAATTTACACATTTTAACAAAGCAAAAAATGGTAGAAAATCGGTAGATAAAGTTGTTAATAATAACTAAAAACAAGTTACAAGGAACAACAAGTTCAGAGAGATGAGGCTAATCAATATAGTTCGGCTGGGTTTCAGCGTATCGCAGCAGTAGCAGAAGCTCTAAACATTAAAATTCAAGAGACTCATGTTTTGCTTAAATCTTAAATTCACAGATTTTAACTACTTTCATTCTTGCTGCTTTATCTGACGCACTCATTGATTATCTGTACTAAAGAATCAATCAATTTTGTGTTCATCTTTCTTTCTCGCTTATCAAAGCTTACTCAATTCATTGTATTGATTAAAATCAGTAACTTCTAAATCACTTTCTGATATTCAACCATTTGACTAAAAGGTAAACGACAACGATGACAACAACCATGCTCCCATAAAGCAGGCATCTTAAACTTTGCTCGGCAATGAGGACATTTAGAAATTAGTTTCAATTGATGCTTGTCGCATTTCCAAACAGACTTATATTGCCATTCCAACCGATGATAGGGATTTTCTGCATAACAAGCACCACACAAACGAATTGACTCACATTTCATCCCTGTTCCTTTTGGTGGAAGCATTGCTCTTAATCTCAAACTATCAACTCCCACTACCTCAGCTAAAGCCTGAAACTGTTCATCTGTAGGAAAAGGATTGAGCTGAAATCTTTCCCAACGAGCCACAACCCCACCAATTCCCGCTAAATCCCCTAAAGCACTGGGAGAAAGATAATTGCGCCTCCTAAATCTTCCCGAAAAATGACTTAAACTTTCCCCCTCGTAAGGCTCAACAGGAAATAACCAAGATTGAACTTCATTCGTATCTCTCATGAATACTCCCTGGCTATCTCTTCTAAAACTGATTTATCTACCTTCTTGTATCCTCTAGATAAAGATGCGATCGCAGCTTCCCGTAGAATCTCATCAAGCCTCCCAATATAACCTTCCGTAGCTCTAATCAAAATTTTCTGCATGGTCTTATTAGTTAGATTAGAAGCTACAGGGAGTTTTAAGACTTTCTGTTCCCAAATGGCAACTGTCTTTTTAAAATCTGTTCCTGCTAATTTGCCAAAACGACGATTAGCCCGAAAGCGATTGTAAACTTGCTCATCTCTTTTAATTACTGCATCAAGACGATCTGTACCCACCAAAACTACGGCAATTTCCAACTTGTCGTAAATATCCCTTACCTCAGAAAAAGTTTCAGGCTTGAGACGATCCGCCTCGTCTATAATGAGCATCTCAACCTGACACCCCCTCAAGACATCCATAGTTCTACTTCTAAATTCCGCAATAGTGCCTTTAACTGCTCTAAACTTTAAATATTCAATAATTTCTCGAAATAGCTCTTTCGCTCCACATTTTTGCGGAGGCATAATCTTAATTACAGACTCAATGGGTATTTGATTCTTAGTTTGTCTTTCTTGAGGTTCTTTGTTTAGCCTATTTCGCATCACATAAGCTTCACAAGCAACCGTTTTCCCTGTTCTAGACTCTCCCACTATCCGACAAGATCTTCTCGATTTACGCTTACCATCTAGCCAATCATGTAACTCTTTAATATGTTCTAGAGCTACAGTACTTTTCCGATTTAGACGAGCAATTTCTTGCTGCACCCATTGTTCGTCTGGTTCTATTTTTCCCAGTTTTTGCGCGATCGCTTTAGCTTCAGTCATTACCTACCATCCATATTCATTTTGCAATTCATCAAAATCCCACACTTCTACGTCAGCAATGTCACCAGAAATATCCTGCTCTACTGCTTGTGGTTCAATATCTTCGGAAATAACTTTCTCAGGAAGAGTTGATTTGTAACTTTGCTCCTCTTTCTGTCTTTGCTTACGGGTTTTCTTTTGATCGACAACAGCATCTCTTTTGACAATTTCCTGAAATATAGACTCATTACTGATCTTAATGTTGGCTTTTCGTAGTCTTTTAGCATTCGCCTTAGCTTCATCCAGAGATAATTCTTCTGTTTCTAACCCCAAAGCATGAGCGCGAGTTAAAAACACCTCTTGGTTTCCTTCTTGTCGATAAACCAAAATGGTAGTAATATCTTGCGGATCGTATCGAACACTAACAATATCCCCTGCATAAGCAGCTAAATATTCTCCTCGATAAACAACATTTTCAAACTGTAAATGACCTGCTCTTTGAACAGTACGTCTTGCCGTTTTCATCAAGCAGATGTCCAGTTCACGTTCAGAAATTATTCTTGGCTCTTTAATTAATCCTGCTTCCCAACGCTGATAGCGAGTTTGTTCGTCTTTTCCTGCGATCGCGCTTTGATTATATTTATCGACGATAAAACGGACTATCAACTTCTCCAAATCTCTCAAAGTTAATCGAGCATCTTTTTCTGCGTCTTTAGGACGTTCCTGAACATTTGAGCCTGTATAGCCAGGAAGTGTCGAAAATAAAGACTGATTCAAAGTCTTAAAAGGACGCTCAACAATACCTCCCTCAGAAGGGCGATCTCGTAACTTACGGATAAAACCTAATTGCGTCGTAATCTCCTCCAAGTGATTAGAACGAAAATCTTTTCCTCCGTCAGTAAACAAACATTCTGGTAAACCAAAAGTTCCCCAATCACAATGCAGTTGAAAATCTGGATTATAATTTTTGGGCAAAATACTATGACGCAAGGCTAAAGCTACAACTAGAGAACTAGGAGCATCAAAACCTAAATTTATTCCCATCACACATCGGGAATAGCTATCAATTACAGTAGTTAACCAAGGACGACCAATTAAATCTCCGTGTCGATCTACTAATAAAACATCAGCACGAGTATGGTCACATTGCCAAACTTGGTTGCTATGGTCAATGTTAATATCTTTTCCATCACGGGTTTTGACCGATAAAGTAGTACCTTGCCAACCAGGAGAACGAATACTTTTTTCTTGTTTCTGCTGAATAGGTTTAACTACTCTTAATACAGTTTTATAACTCGGAGGTTTATCATCTCCAATTTCTGCTGCTTTGGCTTTAACTCTCAAAGCAACTTGCTTGGGACTCATTCTCTTACTGCCTTTATTTCCCTGCTTATAGGTTTTGAAGATAAAATCTTGCCAAAACTGGCTAATTCGATGATTTCCTTTATCCGCCCTATTGGAAGAAACTAAAGCCGTTAATCCTTGCTCCTGATACTTCTTAAATAATCTTTGTACTGAACGAACTGAGATACCAAGTTTTTTCGCTCCTGCTCTCAACCTCTCTCCATAGGTAGTGCGATCGCATGGTTCAAGCAGACTTTGAATTACCTCTAACCTTATCTTTGCGTTTCCTTTTAACTCCGAAGTTACGACTATTTCTTTTTGCGTTTCCAAATCGTCTTCTAGCGATCTTGGAATTACTTCGGGAATATTTTCTTTATCCATTTCATTAGAATAATATGTTTTAAAAATACATAATGTTATTCTATGACAAAATAAAAAAAGCGACGAACATTTTGTCACTTTTCTTTAAATTAAAACTTTAATAAACGCCAGCTATTGTGTCATTTTACAAACAAACGACAGTTAATATGTCACTAATCTAGCTTAGCTAATATTCAAATAAAATCGCTATAATGCTTAATTGATAAAGCTTTTGTTAAGACGACACTATTTTGTCATCACGACAAATAATTAGTCACCGTACATCTGAACGGCAAACCAAGATTTATTGATTTCCTTCACTAAAGTTTCGGCAGAATTACCAAATCTACCTGGCATTTCACTATATTTAGGTTGTTGCTTGAGTTGTTTGGCGATTTTATCGATCGCCGTAACAGAAATATCGCCTTGAGCTATCCACGCATCTAATTCTCGATGAGTTCTAATTTTTTCTAAAATTTCGCTTATTATATAGAGTGTTTTGTTCTGTCATCAAGTTCCACAGGTAGCGAAGAGTTTCTTCTGTCGCTTGTAGAAGACATTGAATACTAATAACAGCCATAATTTTATTTCAATTGAAAGGCTTAAGCTCTGTTTCCCAATAAGTGCAAGTAGAGAAAAGAGAGACAATGGTAGAATCCACCTCATCAAGAATTAGATATTTCCATTGCCACTTGTCACTAACGCGATCGAAGGCATAGAAACGACCAATCACAATTCCGCAATCTTCTATCGATTCATGACTTACTTTGTCTCCGTAGAGAAAAAATGGTACTTCTGCATTTTCAGGGAAGTCGATAGGAAAATTGGGAAAACAAGTTAAATAACGAAGATTACTATTTCTTGTCTGTGCTGGTTTCTGAATTAATTCCAAATTATCTGCAAGATACTCTACGAACAATGCAGTTAGCAGATCGATTTCTTCCTGTTTTTCCAGCCAATATAAAGAAGAAATCTTTGCCTGCAATTTTCCGATGCCCAAATTTTCAGCAAGATTGGGCAAAGCCGTAGCCGTATCCCTGGGCAAATTGTTTTTGATAGATTGATTCATACTTGTTGTAGCGATCGCACAAATACCATAGTGTGACGATCAATAGAATAAATATACAAAATAATAGCAATAACTGCAATAATAGCGTTATAAATTTGTCTACAAAATCATGTGAGAAAATGAGATATGAGCGATATTGGTAGATAAATAACGAGTGGTTGATAAACGCAGATCGTCTGAATACAAGGAATTGAGGGGATTTATTCCTAAGTCACTGACTATGGAGTTTAAAGCAGCCTGCAAGCAGGCAGGACAAAATATTAACGATACTTTAGAGGAAGCTGTAAAGGATTGGATAAATAAGCAAGAACGGTCGAAAGTAATAAAACATGGAAATTTATATCAAGGCAGTTTTTCGAGATCGACTTCGACCAGCAATTTATTTCAAGATTCTCAAGATATTGATGTAATTTTTTCAGCTTTACCTACAATCGCCACTGCAATCGAAAAAACTTTAGAAAATCCCGAATGGGGTTTAAAGCACTTGGCAAAAGAAACCAAAATTTCTCAGGGTAGATTGAAAAAATTATTGTCAGGAGATCGCCCGAAGGATGAAGAGATTGAGAAATTGGCAGGATGCCTAGTCAAATTAGATGGCTTAGTCTTCGACCGAGAAGAACTGACTGATATGCGTATAGCTGAAGAACTCAAGCAGAGACAGCTAGAAAGGTTGAAAAGAAATCAGAGAAAACCCAAGGATTAGCAACTATATCGACATTAAGCGATCTATCTTTTTTACAGCATCGAAAATTATATTCAACTTCTAACCTTGTTTTAAAATTACAGAATGCTCAGTAAAACTTTTGCCTTTTTGCCATCGAACTGTATTTCATTCCGCACTTATTACATCTACCTTCCACCCATTCAGCAGGGGCAGGAAACCTCTCTCCGCAATCAGGACATTTAGAAAGCAATCTTAGTCTATGGCGATCGCATCCTACAGTAGATTTAAACTGCCATTCCAGACGATGATAAGGGCGATCGGTATAACATGCAGCACAAAGACGAATCGGCTCTAATTTCATTGGCTGGTTTTTAGTTGGCAGTGTCCTAATCAATTCTTCAATATCCATTTCCATAATTTTACTTACCGCTTTTAACTCCTCTTTAGTTGGAAAATGATAGAAGCGAAATTTTTCCCAGCGCGCTGTTACCGAGCCTATACCAGCGAATCTACCTAATCCTCCAGGAGAAGAAAGACTGTTGACCTCATATCTTCTCCATCGACCCAAATAGTGACTTATACTTTCCCCTTCATAGGGTTTTACATAACCAGGGCGAAACATATACTTTTATCATTCTCTACAAATTTACTCTAGCTCTCCTGGTAACACCAAGAACTTCATTAATATCAATTTCTTCTTTGGAGGATGGGTCTAAAGTATTTTCCAATTGAGCTATGGCAATTTGTTGCAGATATTTATACAAAGGCTGTATCAATCCACTAGAGCGAGTATATAAATGCTCGATAATTTCTTCATTGTCAGCCAAGTTCAGTTTTTCTTCCCATAGTCCCAGAACATCTTCTTCCCACGCTGCAACAATTGAAGCCACCTCATCTTGGGTTAAAGTTCTGTAATTGTAGACTGTCCAAAACATATTGTTGATATGTTCGTATTCCCTGGTCCTGGACAATCTTTCTTCCAGACAGTAAGCTCCTGACATGACAACGGGAATTTTCAGATCTTCATAAATTTGGATCAATTCAACCATTGCTTTAAGCTTAAGAAGGTGAGCGTCATCTACAATAAGCAATTGAACTTGATAAGATTTGAGAATTCCTCGAACACGCCTTCTCAAATCTCTTAACTGACCAGCGTTCAAAGGACGCTTTAAAGCATTAAGAATATCAGTGTGTATGTCATTCGCCCCTCCAGGCTGACTGGTTCTAACGTATAGGACTTCCAAGGGAGTTAAAAGTAGATTATCTTTTTGGACAACCAAACTATCAAAATAATCGTAGCAAGATTGCGATAAATTAGAGCCTTTGTCTTCCAGTAGTAAACCACATAGCTTCAGTTTCCTTTGCTTGTCTAACCATCTATGTAAGTCCTCGTCTCGTTCGGTTTCTATAAAAGGATTAGCACTCAAAATATGATTGATCTCTGCCCGAGCTATTTCGCGCT
>JAAUYG010304715.1_pt1 | contig 14661 bp, 12 predicted proteins | sample 7278091 | NCBI WGS metagenome assembly JAAUYG01 (sample SAMN14350201, study PRJNA611818) | marine sediment metagenome | isolation source: surface marine sediment (0.6m) | place: French Polynesia: Moorea | collected 2018-08 | reverse complement strand
GCCCCAGGCCACGATGTCGCGGGCGAGGCGCCGCAGGCCCTGGGACAGGGCCCAGACCAAGGCCTCCAGCACCTCGCGCAGAGGGCCGTGTCCGACGACCACCAGGCGGGCCTCGGGCTGCGCCTCCAGGATCGGCGGCAGGGCGGCGACGATGTTCTGCGGCCCCTTGCTGGCGATCAGCCGGCCGATGAAGAGCAGCGGCGCCGCGCGCGTCCAGTCCAGCGCCGCGAGCTTTTCCGCGGCGTCGCCGTCGGGGCGCTTGGGGTCGTAGCCGCGCGCCGACTCCAGGGCCGCGGACAGCGCCTCGCGGCTCATGCCGTCCCGCAGCTTGCTCCGGAGCTTCGCCGCGGCCTCGGGCTCGCGGCCGCGCGGCAGCACGCGGAGCGCCTCCGCGAGCCTCGCGATCCGCTCCGGCCGGCCGGGGCGCTCGCCCGGCAGGAAGGCGCCGGTGTCGACCCCGAGCGGCAGGTCGGTGATCTTGCCGTTCAGCGCCGGCAGCCCCGGAAAGGTCTCGAGCACCCGCCGCCGCATCTCCGGGCCGTGGACGAAGATCCGCCCGGCCCGGGCGAAGGCGGACTCGGCCAGGGCCTGGAAGCGCGGATCCTTCTTGACCGCGTACTCGATGGCGCTGCCGTGCGGCATGACGGTGAAGGGCAGGCCGCGCTCGGCGCAGGCCCGCTCGGCTACCACCGACATCAGGACCGCGTGGTTGGCGTGGACGGCGCCGATCTCCTGCTCTTCCAGCAGCCGGCGCAGCAGCGCGACGTTGCGCGCGAGATAGGCCTCGATCTCCCGGTCCGGCAGCTCGATCATCGGCACCGCCCTGGAGAACTCCTCGTAGACGTCCGGCACGTAGACCGGCAGGGTCCCGCCCAGGCGCGGCTTGTGCAGCACGCAGCGCCCGGGGTAGGGCGTGTCCCGCTCGAAGAGGGTGGTCACGCCGCCGTCGGCCTCGTAGAGGTGGGCGGCGGCGATGAAGTCGTAGAGCTCCGGATGGTTCTCCTGGCAGAGCAGCTGGACGGCCTGGCCCTGGCGGCAGAGCGACTGCACGATGGCCCGGGTCCAGAGGTTGCTGCCCGAGCCTTCCAGCAGGTAGCCGTGCAGGATGCAGATCATGCCTTTGCGCTCCAGGTCCGCTTCGGTCGCCCATCATGAGCGATCTTGCCTCGGGTGGCATCCGGCAGATGAAGGTCCCGACCGGCGGCCGTCTTCTCCGCGCTCGCCCCGGCAGAGGCCGCGAAAGCGGTTGATCGCCCCCGCGGGACGGCGCGAGACTGGTCCGGCCATCGAGGAGTCCGATCCATGATCAAAGGCCTGCACCACAACGCCTATCGCTGCCGCGATTCCGAGGAGACCCGCAAGTTCTACGAGGACTTCCTCGGACTGCCCCTGGCCGACGCCTTCGAGATCGAGGTCACCAAGACCGGGCGCGAGACCAGCGTCCTGCACAGCTTCTACCGCCTGGGCGACGGCTCCTTCCTCGCCTTCTTCGAGGCGCCGGATCAGCCCTTCGAGTTCAAGGCGCAGCACGACTTCGACCTGCACATCGCGCTGGAGACCGACCAGGCGACCCAGGAGGCCCTCTTCGCCAAGGGCAAGGCCGCGGGCATCGAGACCCGCGGCGTCGCCGACCACGGCTTCATCCGCTCGATCTACTTCCGCGATCCCAACGGCTACGTCATCGAGCTCTCGGTGCCGAGCGAGACGGCGGCCGACTACGCGGCCCAAGCGGAGAAGGGCGCGCACGCGGCAATGGCGCTCTGGCAGGAGACCAAGCCGTCGGGCCGCTAGATCAAGATCGGATCGGATCGAATCGATCTGATCCGTGAATCTTGATCTACTCCAATAAGTTAGAGCATGATCGGCCCGCGTTCACGTGAACGCGGATAAACGGATCCTGGAGGCCGGCGCCCGGCCCTCCGCGGATTAGCGTTTCTCTCGTCCGTTGCATTCAGGACCGAGGGTCCTCGGCTGTCCGGCGCCGGCCGGGCCGCAAAGACGGCGCGTAAAGTGTAAAGATAAATACTTACTATGTATAATTTCCTAGTGAAAAATATCATTGGATATTGAGTGAATATTTATAATACATATCTAAAGACGCAATAACACCGCTGGATATATTTTCGTGAACTACATGCGAGACGCGCGTCCTGTCTTGAAAAAGCGAAGCTCCGCCGGCCTTGCCTATGCCGAGCAGCTCGGCAAGCTTGTCGATCAGCGGCGCAAGGAAAGAGCGCTGAGGCTGGCCAAGCGCCAGGCCGAGCAGGCTGCCGAGGCCGCCGAGGCGGCCATGCTGCGCACCGAGGCGGCGAATGCGGCGAAGACCCATTTCCTGGCCAGCATGAGCCACGAGCTGAGGACGCCGCTCAACGCCATCATCGGCTTCTCGGAGGTCCTGCGCAGCCAGGGCACCTCGGACCCGGCGGCCGCGGTCCGGGTGACGGACCCCTCGATGTACGCCGGCCACATCCACGAGGCGGGCGTTCACCTGCTGAACATCGTGAACGACATACTGGACACGGCAAAGCTGGAGTCGGGCGCGATCACGCTGCGCGAAGATCCCGTCGACTGCAGGAGCCTCCTGGCCTCCTGCCAGACATTCTTTTCCGGCCTTGCGAAGGAGCGCGGCGTGTCGCTGCAGGTCCAGGCCCAGGACGCCTTGCCGGGCTTTTGGGGTGATGAGCAGCGGCTCAAGCAGATCCTGATCAACCTGCTGTCCAATGCCTTGAAGTTCACGCCGGAAGGTGGCGCCGTCGCGCTTCGGGCCAAGGCCGAAGCGGAGGGCGGTCTGACCTTCGAGGTTGCCGATTCCGGCATCGGCATTCACGAAGAGAACATTCACAAGGTCTTGCAGCCCTTCGAGCAGCTCGCGGTCGATCTGGACCGGCACTTCGAAGGCACCGGCCTCGGCCTGCCGCTCGCCAAGGCCTTCACCGAGCTTCACGGCGGCACCCTTGAGATCGCCAGCAAGATCGGCGTCGGCACCCGCGTCACCCTTCGCTTTCCGTCGAGCCGCGTCAGGAGGACACAGGCATGACCTCTCATTTCTCCAATGTGGATCTCTCCGACGAGGATCTCGCCGCGATCAAACGGGCCCACCAGTCGAAGCTGGCCCAGGAGACCACATCCCCGGCCGCCGGCGGGACTCCCAAGCCAGCCGCGGCGGCCGCGCCTCCCCAGGTCGTTCGAAGCGAAGCGGTGCTGCAGGCGACGCCGCGCCCGCCGCTTCCCTCGGCGCCTGTGAGCGCGCCTGCCGCCGCGCCGCTCCGGCCGGCGGTGCCCGCAGCCGCCGTGCCGCAGCCCGGCAGCCCGCGGACCAGCCCGAAGTCGGCGCCCGACATGGCCCCCTCCCTGCCGGTCGGCCGGGTCGCCTTCGTCACCGGCTCTCAGGTCGTCGCCATGATCGAGGACTCCCAGTCGCCGGGGGCCGCAAAGCTTCAGATGGGTGCTCTGGTCAAGATGGAATCGGATCTCTCCATCGTCTTCGGCGTGATCAGCGGCCTCTCGATCCCGCTGCCGGCCGAGGAGCCCGGCCAGAAGGACGTCATGACCCTGGAGGTCGAGCTCCTGGGCGAGGTGACCAAGACCGGCGGCGGCCTGACGGTGTTCCGTCGCGGCGTTTCGGCGCCACCCCAGTTGAACGCGCCGATCATGACCACGGTCAAGTCGGACCTGATGCGCGTCTACGCGACGCCGGACCAGCAGACTTCGAGAGTCGGCGTCCTTCACCAGGACCGCCAGGTCCCCGTGCACGTCATCAACAACGAGCTGCTGGGCAAGCACTTCGCGATCCTGGGGACGACGGGCTGCGGCAAGTCCTGCGCCACGACCCTCATGCTGCAGGCCATCATCGAGAAGAACCCGCAGAGCCACATCCTGCTGCTGGACCCGCACAACGAGTACTCCAGCGCCTTTCCGGACAGCGCCGAGATCATCAACACCGGCAACCTGGAGCTGCCGTACTGGATGCTGGAGTTCAACGAGCTCCTGGGCGTCGTCGTCGGCGGCATCGACAAGGCCGAGAAGGCCGAGATCGCGATCCTCAGCGAGGCCCTGCCCGCGGTGAAGGCGCAGTTCGCGAAAGATCGGGAGAACGGCAGCCGCATCACCGTCGACACGCCCATGCCCTACCGCCTGACCGACCTGATCCAGTACATCGACACGGCCATGGGCAAGCTGGACAAGGCCGACGGCAGCGCGCCCTACCAGCGTCTCAAGTCCCGGCTCGTGGCGCTGCAGGGCGACCCGCGCTACCGCTTCATGTTCGGCGGCGTCAGCGTGCGCGACAACATGGAGAAGATCCTCTCCCGGCTGTTCCGGATCCCCGTCGACGGCAAGCCGATCTCGATCCTCGATCTCTCGGGCGTGCCTTCGGAGATCGTCAACGTGGTGGTCTCGGTGCTCTGCCGGATCACCTTCGACTTCGCGCTCTGGGCGGACCGACGCGTGCCGGTGCTTCTGGTTTGCGAAGAGGCGCATCGCTATGCCGGCCAGGGAAGCCAGGGCTTCGAGCCGACCAAGGTCGCCCTGGCCCGGATCGCGAAGGAAGGCCGCAAGTACGGCGTCTCGCTCTGCCTGGTCAGCCAGCGGCCCTCGGAGATCGCCACGGAGATCCTGTCCCAGTGCAACACGGTCTTCGCCATGCGGATGACCAATCACTACGACCAGGAGATCCTGCGTGCCATCGTCTCCGACTCCTCCCAGGGCTTCGAGCAGTCGCTGCCTTCTCTGGGCAACGGCGAGGCCATCGCGGTGGGCGAGGGCGTGGCGGTGCCGATGCGGCTCTGCTTCGATGCCCTGCCGCAGGACCGGCGCCCCCGCAGCGAGACGGCCGACTTCACCGCCTCCTGGCAGACCTCGGAAGACGACGAAGGCTTCGTGCGCAGCATCGTCCAGCGCTGGCGGGCTCAAGGCCGCTGATCGGCAGGGCCAGCCCCCCAGGGCTGGCCCCAAGACCAGCCCGGGAGCCGACCCAGGGGGCCCCTGAACGATAATCGAGTTTCCGGCCAAGGAGCCGGAGATCAGGGCTGGCCTCGATCCTGATTCCCTCCCACAATGCCGCAGCACCGGCCGAGGCTGCCTGCCGGGCAGAGGAACGCCGGCCCGTCTCCATCTCGCACGGCGGTAGCCGCAATGAACATTCTGGTCCTCAACTGCGGCTCCTCCAGCGTCAAGTTCCAGGTCATCGAGACCGACGCAGGGATGGCCGAGGCCGACACCGACCGCTGTCTGGCGCGCGGCCTGATCGAGCAGATCGGCGGCAAGGCCCTGGTGACGCTGCAGGCTGAAGGCCGGCCCAAGGAGCGCCATGCCGAGCCGCTGCGCGACCACCACGACGCCATCGACCTGATCCTGCGCTGGATTGCCCTGGAGCCGGCCAGAATCGAGGGCGTCGCCGGTCTGGACGACATCCACGCCGTCGGCCACCGGGTGGTCCACGGCGGCGAGCACTTCCGGGCGCACAGCCGCATCGACGCCGAGGTCCTGACCGGGATCGAGGACTGCATCGACCTGGCGCCGCTGCACAACCCGGTGAACCTGAAAGGGATCAAGGCGACGACGGCGCTGCTCGGTGAGGCGGTGCCCCAGGTCGCGGTCTTCGACACGGCCTTCCACATGACCATGCCGGAGACCTCCTACCTCTACGCCATCCCCTACCCGCTCTACCGGCGCCACAAGATCCGCCGCTACGGATTCCACGGCTCCTCGCACCAGTACCTGCTCTACCGCTACCGGCAGCTCACCGGCCTGGCGCCGGAGGCGGTCAACATCATCACCCTGCACCTGGGCAACGGCTGCTCGGCCTGCGCGATCAAGCAGGGCCGCTCCTTCGTCACCTCCATGGGCTTCACGCCGCTGGAAGGCCTGATGATGGGCACCCGCTCGGGCAGTATCGACCCCTCGCTGGTCGAATACCTGGTGATGAAGGAGGGCCTGACGGTCAGCGAGGTCGACACCCTGCTGAACAAGCAGTCGGGCCTGCTCGGCGTCTCGGGGCTGACCAGCGACATGCGCGAGCTGCTGGAGGAGGAGGCCGAGAACCAGGACCGCCGCGCCCGCCTCGCCATCGACATCTACTGCCGGCGGGTGCGCCACTACATCGGCGCCTACCTGGCCGAGATGGGCGGTGCCGAGGCCCTGGTCTTCTCCGGCGGCATCGGCGAGAACGCGGCCGAGATCCGGCGCCGGATCTGCGCCGAGCTCGGCTGGCTGGGCCTGGACTTCGACGCCGCGCGCAATGCGGCCCTGGCCCCCGGGGAGAGCGGCGAGATCACGGCCGAGGGCGCCCGGCTCAAGGCCTATGTCATACCGACCAACGAGGAGCTGCTGATCGCCCGCGAGACCTTCTCGGTGCTCTCGGCGAGGTAGCGAAGCAGAGGGAGACGCCGAGCATGACCGTGAGGATCGAGAAGGATGGCCAGGTCTGGACGGTGATCCACGACCGTCCCGAGGCGCGCAACGCCATGGATCCGGAGAGCGCGGACGCCCTGACCCGGGCCTTCCTCGACTTCGACGCGGATCCCGAGGCGCGGGTCGCGGTGCTCTACGGCGAGGGCGGCGCCTTCTGCGCCGGCTGGGACCTCAAGTTCGTCTCCACGCTGAACGCCGAGTATCCCCTCGGCGAGCTCGACATCCCGCCGGCCGGGCCGCGCGGCAACGGCGGCGAGATCCCCCGCGGGCCCCTGGGGCCGACCCGGCTGGAGCTCGACAAGCCGGTGATCGCGGCCATCGCCGGCCCGGCGGTCGCGGGCGGCATGGAGCTGGGCCTGTGGTGCGACTTCCGGGTCATGCAGGAGGACGCCTACTTCGGCGTCTACTGCCGGCGCTGGGGCGTGCCGCTGATCGACGGCGGCACGGTGCGCCTGCCGCGTATCGTCGGCCAGGGCCGGGCCCTGGAGATCATCCTGACCGGTCGCCAGGTCCCGGCGGAGGAGTGCCTGCGCATCGGCCTCTGCGAGTACCTGGTGCCGAACGGCGAGGTCCGTCAGAAGGCCGAGGCGCTGGCCCGGGACATCGCGCGCTTCCCGCCCGTCTGCGTCCGCGCCGACCGCCGCTCCGCGATCCGCAGCCACGGGCTGCCGATCCGCGACGCCCTGATCCAGGAGTGGTACAACGGCCGCGAGGCCCTGGTGAAGGACGGCGTCGCCGGCGCCACCCGCTTCAAGGACGGCCTCGGCCGCCACGGCGACTTCGAGAAGATCTAGCGCAGATCCCGATCAGACGCCTTCGCGTCTGGCCGGGAGTCGTGCGCTCATGCTTTGAGGTTAGGGCATTGCGTCCGGCCAGGCGGATCGCGAAGCGCTTCCGACTGATCGGACGATGCCCAAGGGGCGCGGGCCCCGATTTCGCCCCATCCAGGACAAGATCGGGCAGCAAGACACAAGGGCAGCTCCCGATCAGGCGCCCTTGCGCCTCGCCAGGGGTTGCGGGCTGACGCATTGCAGTAACAGCGCTATCAAACCCCAAGCACGGGAGTCATGGGACCCTTGCGCACGACAATCCTGGCCTGCCTGCTCTCGACCTTGACGGCGACGGGGGCGGCGGCCTCCGCGCCCCTGTCCCGCTCCGAGCCCCTGGCCGCGCTGCTCGGCGACAGGCTCGGCGTCGTCCTGGTCCACGACCACGGCTCCGGGGCCTGGCAGGCCTCCGACCCCGCCGCGGCCAAGCGGCGGCACGCGCCCTTCTCGAGCTTCAAGATCTGGAACACCCTGGCCGGGCTCGAGGCCGGGGTCCTGGCCGATCCGACGACCTTCATCGCCTGGGACCGGGAGCGTTTCCCGCGCGACTCCCTCTACGTGAAGGCCTGGGCCGCCGACCACAGGCTGCGCAGCGCCTTCCGCAACTCGGTCGTCTGGTACTACCAGGTTGTGGCCGAGCGCATCGGCGCGGCGCGCATGCAGCGCTTCGTCGACCGCGTCGGCTACAGCAACCGGGACCTCTCGGGCGGGATCACCCGCTTCTGGCTGGGGTCCTCTCTCAGGATCTCGCCCCTTGAGCAGGTCGAACGCCTGGACGCGCTGCTGACCGGCCGGCTCGACGTCGCGCCGGCCCACATTGCGGTCCTCGAGGACATCGCCCTGGCCGAGCGGCGCGGCGCCTGCCGCCTCTTCGGCAAGACCGGCGGCGGGCCCGCCGAGGCCGACGGCAGCCTCTGGCTGGGCTGGTACGTCGGCTGGCTCAGGTGCGGCGCGCGCCTGACCACGGTCGCCACCTTCCTGGAAGCGGCCGACTTCGCCGAGATCAGGGAGGCGCGCCTCGGGCTCGCCGTGGAGGCGCTGGAAACCCTGGGCTACCTGCCCGCCGAGTGAGCGGCGGCTACCGCAGGAAGCGGCCGGCCCGGGTCTCCAGCAAGCTGATCAGCTCGGGATCCATGAAGGCGTAGTCGTCCGGGATGTCCAGGCAGACCACGCGCTTGCCCTTGAGATGCCTGCGGAAGGCCCTGGAGAGCTTGCTCCGCTGCGCCTTCTCCATGACGAAGACGATGTCCGCCCAGTCGATCTGCTCCGGCGACAGCGGCACCTCGGCGTCGGCGCTGAGCCCGGCCGAATCGGTCTCGATCCCCGGCCAGGTCGAGAAGACCTGCTCGGCGGTCGGACTCCGAAGCTTGTTCCGGCTGCAGAGGAAGAGCGCCTTTTTCACGACCGCGGGTCCCCTTCCCATGCGTTAGGCTCTCGATCGTCGCGAGTCTAGCGCAGGGCGGCCGCGGGGTCGCCGATCAGGGAGGACGGGCATGTCGAAAGTCATCTACGAGAAGGACGGCCGGATCGGCCGCATCACCTTGAACCGGCCGGAGGTGCTGAACGCTATCGACGACGAGGTGCCGGCCGCTCTGGCCGCGGCGGTGGAGGCCGCCTCCGCCGATCCGGGCGTGCACGTCATCGTCCTCTCCGGCGCCGGCCGCGCCTTCTGCGCCGGCTACGACCTCGCCTATTACGCCGAGGCCAGCGGCGCCAGCAGCGTCACCCAGGAGATGCCCTGGGATCCGATGCAGGACTACGCCTTCATGATGCGCAACACCGAGCACTTCATGAGCCTCTGGCGCTGCCACCGGCCGGTGATCTGCAAGGTCCAGGGCTATGCCGTGGCCGGCGGCTCGGACATCGCGCTCTGCAGCGACCTCGTGGTCATGGCCGAGGACGCCGAGATCGGCTACATGCCGGTCCGGGTCTGGGGCTGCCCGACCACTGCGATGTGGGTCTACCGCCTGGGCCCCGAGAAGGCCAAGCGCCTGCTCTTCACCGGCGACCGGATCGACGGCCGCGAGGCCGAGAAGCTGGGCCTGGTCCACAAGGCCGTGCCGCCCGAGGCGCTCGACGCCGAGGTCGAGCGGCTGGCCGCGCGCATCGCGACGGTCCCGGTCAACCAGCTGATGATGCAGAAGCTGATGGTCAACCAGGCGCTGGAGAACATGGGGCTGCGCAACACCCAGATGATCGCGACCATCTTCGACGGCATCACCCGGCACTCGCCCGAGGGCCTGAACTTCAAGCGCCGCGCCGAGGAGAAGGGCTGGAAGGAGGCGGTGCGCGAACGCGACGCCGGGACCTTCGACTGGACCGCCAACCGGCCGATCGGCAAGCCTTAGCGGACCGCCGAAGCCGAGGCCCGCGACCGCCGGCAGCGTTCGGAGCAGTACTTGACCTGGTCCCAGACGCGGGCCCACTTGCGGCGCCAGGCGAAGGGCCGGCCGCAGCGGGCGCAGAGCTTCCGCGGCAGCTCGGCTTTCTTGCGCGCCGCCAGGGTTCAGACCTCCAGCGCCAGCTGGCGCTTGTCGGCGGCGGCCTTGCGGCGGCGGCCGGTCCTCGGGATGCCGCTCCTGCGGCTGCCGTGCCTGGCCTGGATCCGCGTCGCCTCGGCACGGTAGGCCGCGCTGCCGCGCAGGGCCCAGACCTTCTGCCGCGCCGCCTTGGCCGCGGCCAGATGATCCACGATGAGGGCGGGATAGGCCTTGTCCAGCAGGCTTCCGCTCTCCTCCCAGGTCCAGGGGTGGTGCAGGTGGGCGTCCGGGAGGTCGCGCAGCTCGGGCAGCCAGCGGCGGGTGAAGCGGCCCTCCGGGTCCTGGTCCAGGCCCTGCTTGACCGGATTGTAGATCCGGACGGTGTTGATCCCGGTCGTGCCGGACTGCATCTGCACCTGTGGCCAGTGGATGCCCGGCTCGTAGTCGGTGAAGACCCGCGCCAGGTGCAGCCCGGGCGCCCGCCAGTCCAGCCAGAGATGGTAGCTCGCCACCGCCATCAGCATGGCCCGCATGCGGAAGTTCAGCCAGCCCGTCGCGCGCAGGGCCCGCATGCAGGCGTCGACGAAGGGCAGCCCGGTCTCGCCCCGGCTCCAGGCCTCGAGCCGCGCGCGATCCGGTTCTTCTGGCCGCAGGCCTACGTAGGCCGAGTGCAGGGGCTCGCTCTCCAGGCTGGGCTGGTCCTCCAGCTTCTGCATGAAGTGGCAGTGCCAATGCAGCCGGCCGGAGAAGGAGCTCAGGGCCCCGCGCCAGGCCTCCCGCCCGGCCTGATGTCCGCTGGGTGCCGCCTTCATGGCGCGCTGGCGGGCCCGGGTCGCCTGGGCCACCTCGCGGATCGACAGCGTGCCCCAGGCCAGGTGCGGCGAGAGGCGGGAACAGGTCTCGAAGGCGGAGGTCGGGCTCGACATCGCCCGGCGATAGCGCTGCCCGCGGTGGTCCAGGAAGCTGGTCAGGCGTTCGCGCCCGGCGGCCCGGCCGCCGCGCTGCCGTTCCGGGCAGGGGTCCCCGGCGAGCCCCAGATCCGCGGCTTCGGGCAAGGCTCCGGGGGTGAGGCCCGACAGCGGCGCCAGGGCCGCGGGGGGCGGGATCGGGGGCTCGGCCATGAAGCGGTCCCAGTTGCGCGCCCAGCCATCGCGGGAGCCGAGCCGCCGGACCACGCCGCCCTGCCGCGGCTGATGCCAGGGGATGCCGCGGCCGCGGCACCAGGCCTCGACCTTCCGGTCCCGGGCGTAGGTCCAGGCGTTCCCGGTCTCCTGATGCGACCAGAGCGCGGCCATCCCGAGCGCCGCGTCGATCCCGGCCAGCACCTGGACCGCGTCGCCGGCACGGATGACCAGGGGCTGCCCGAGGCCCGCCAGCGCGCCCCGCAATTCGGACAGGCTCTCGGCCGCGAAAGACCATTGCCGGCCCGAGGCGTCCGGCTGCCGCCAGTAGTCGGGCTCGGCGATGTAGAGCGGCAGCACCGGCCCGCGCGCCGCCGCGCCGGCCAGCGCCCGGTGGTCCTCGACGCGCAGGTCGCGCTTGAACCACACGACCTGCAGATCGGATTGCCTCTGCCTCGGTGCCATGGCGGCGCGCTCTCGGCCCTTCGCTTGGAGGTACCAGGCTCTCTACGCGTCCCGAGCGGCCGGAGATTGCGCTAGGCTGGCATCATCCAGTCCCGAGGCCGGGACGTAGGCAGTCAGATCAGGGAACGGGGAGAGGCCGTGCTGGACGAGACCCAGATCGAGGAGCTGTTCCGGCGGCTGGAGGCGCGGGCGCCGAAGGGCCCGCGGCCGCGCCACGTCAAGGAGGACGCCGACGCCTTCCGGGCCCTGGTGTCCTGCCTGCTCTCGGCCCAGAGCCTGGATTCCAACACCGCCAAGGCCAAGACCGCGCTCTTTGCCCTGGCCGACACGCCCGAAGGCATCCTGGCGCTGGACGACGCGGCCGTCGCCGCGGCGATCCGCCCGGCCGGGCTCTACAACCTGAAGACCCGGAACCTGAAGCGGCTCTGCCGGGCGCTGATCGAGGCGCACGGCCAGCGGGTGCCGCGCGACCGCAAGGGCCTGATGGGCCTGCCCGGCATCGGCCGCAAGTGCGCCGACATCATGCTGCACTTCTCCTTCGGCCAGGACACCATCGCGGTCGACACCCACGTCCACCGGGTCTGCAACCGCGTCGGGCTGGCCAGCGGCCGCAGCGAGGCCGAGACCGCCAAGTCGCTCGAAGCCCGGGCACCCGACTGGACCCTCGCGGACGGCCACATCTGGCTGCTGGAGTTCGGCAAGAAGACCTGCCGCGCCCGGGCGCCGAAGTGCCCGGACTGCTGCCTGAACGACCTCTGCGAGGCCTTCGCCGCGACGAGGCCCTGAGTCGGTCCCGGGGATTCAGCCCTGGGCCAGCAGGCTCACGAGCAGCGTCACCGTCACCACCGAGACCACGGTCGAGATCAAGGTGACGGTGGAGGCGCGCGCGACGTAGCTCTCGTAGCGGCTGGCCAGCAGGTAGACGTTGGCGCCGACCGGCATGGCGGCGGCCAGGACCGCCATCTTGCGCCAGTCCGGATCGAGATCCGGGACCAGGCCCAGGACCGCGAAGACCGCGGCCGGGAAGGCCAGCAGCTTGACCGCCGCCAGCGCGGCCGTCTCCGCGACCTTCTCCGACAGCGGGAAGCCCGCCAGGCTGGCGCCCAGGGCGAAGAGCGCGCAGGGCACCGCGGCGCCGCGGACCAGCTCGACCAGGCCGACGAAGAGTGACGGCAGGGGCAGTGCCACCAGCGCCGCGCCGGCGCCCAGCAGGGCAGCCATGACGATGGGGTTGCGCAGCACCGCCGCGGCGGCGGGCAGGAGGGCGCGCCACTGCTGGCCCGCCGGGCTGCGGGAGATCTCCAGCAGCGCCACCGTGTAGGGCATGACGAAGCCGCCCTCGATGACGATCAGCAGGGCCATCGGCAAGGCGGCCTCCGGCCCGAAGAGCGACAGCGCGATCGGCAGGCCGATGAAGACGTTGTTGCCGAAGCAGCAGGAGAAGCCGCCGATCGCCTGCTCGTTCGGCCGGCAGCCGAAGCCCCAGCGGGTCAGGGCCATCCCCAGGCCGTGGAAGACCAGCGCGAGGCCCAGGTAGCCCAGTAAGAAGCGCGGATCGAAGCGCTCGGCCAGCGGCGAGCTGGCCATGAGGTAGAACAGCATCAGCGGCAGCACGAAGTAGAAGACGAAGCCGGTGATGCCCCTGATGCCCGCGGCGTCGATCAGGCCCCGCCGCGCGGTCAGATAGCCGGCCAGGATCACGAAGAACAGCGGCAGGGTGATGGTCAGCACGAGCCACATGGCGATCCCTCGGGCGGTCTCTCTGGCGTCTCTCGGATGCCGTTCGGACGGGGGCGGCCGGCTCGGGGCCGAGCGGCCGGCAGGACGGGAGAGGCGCCAGCTTAGGGAAAGCGCCGGGCCGAGGGAAGCGGCCGGCCGGAGGCGCCGGAGTCCGGCCCCTCGCCGGCTTTAAGGCTCTGAAACCTTTGAGCTGTATGCAATCGGGATCGGCTTTCCCCAATCGAGGTTCGGCCCCAGATGCCCGCTCCGACCGCCGCCCTGGAACTGAAAGGCCTGTGCAAGAGCTTCGAGCGCCCGGCGGTCGACGGCCTGGACCTCTCCGTCCGCGCCGGCGAGTTCTACGCCCTGCTCGGACCCAACGGGGCCGGCAAGACCACCACCCTGCGCATGGTCGCCGGCCTGCTCGAGCCCGACGCCGGCGCGATCTCGATCTTCGGGGTCGACGCCCGGCGCGACCCGGTCGCCGCCAAGCGCCTGGTCGCCTGGGTCTCGGACGAGCCGATGATCTACGAGAAGCTGACGCCCTTCGAATACCTGGAGTTCGTCGCCGGGCTCTGGAGCCTGGACGCCGCGGCCGCCGAGGCCCGGGCGCGCGAGCTCTTCGACTGGCTCGGCCTGGCGCCGCACGCCCACGAGCGCTGCCAGGGCTTCTCCAAGGGCATGCGCCAGAAGGTCGCGCTGGCCGGCGCCCTGGTCCACGATCCGCGCCTGATCATCCTCGACGAGCCGCTGACCGGGCTCGACGCCGGCTCGGCGCGCCAGGTCAAGGAGGTCTTCGCCGAGCGGGTGCGCAGCGGGGTGACGGTGATCATGACCACGCACATCCTGGAGGTCGCGGAGCGCATGGCCGAGCGCATCGGCGTCCTGGCCCGGGGCCGGCTGATCGCCGAGGGCACGCTGGAGGAGCTGCGCCGTCAGGCCGGCACCACCGGGTCGAGCCTGGAGGAGGTCTTCCTCGACCTGGTCGCGGAGCAGGTCGAAGCCGCGTGAGGACCCCCGCCACCCTGCTCTGGTTCGCCCGCCACGAGCTGCTGCTGGTCTGGCGCGACTTCATCACCATGATGACCGCCGGCAAGCGCAGCCGCGAGCCGCTGGTCCTGGCGGTCCTGCTCGGCCTCGCCGCCGGCGCGCACGCGCTGGCCTACCTCTTCGTCGCGCCCCTGGCCGAGGCCGGGATCCGGCCCGACAGGGCGACCCTGACAGTGCTGACCGGCAGCGCGCTCCTGTCCTGGTCGCTGATGCTGTCCCAGGCCGTGGAGTTCGTCACCCGCGCCTTCTACGCCCGCGCCGACCTCGACCTGATCCTCGCCTCGCCGGCCCCGGCCCGGCGCCTCTTCGCGATCCGCATCGGCGCCATCGCGGTCTCGGCGACGCTGATGGCGGCGCTGCTCGCCGGTCCGATGATCAACGTCCTGGCGGTCATCGATGGCACGCGCTGGCTGGCCGCCTACGGCCTGCTCTGCGCCATGGGCGCGCTCGCCGCCGCCTTGGCGGTGGTCGTGATCGTCGCCCTGTTCCGCAGCCTCGGCCCGAAGCGCACGCGCCTGGTCTCGCAGATCATCGCGGCGGTGGTCGGGGCCGCCTTCATCATCGGGGCCCAGGCGGCGGCGATCCTGT
>JAAUYG010131562.1_pt1 | contig 14669 bp, 9 predicted proteins | sample 7278091 | NCBI WGS metagenome assembly JAAUYG01 (sample SAMN14350201, study PRJNA611818) | marine sediment metagenome | isolation source: surface marine sediment (0.6m) | place: French Polynesia: Moorea | collected 2018-08 | reverse complement strand
CTCAGTCTTACCCTGCCCCCAGTATGTCTCTGACACTCAGTCTTACCCTGCCCCCAGTATGTCTCTGTCACTCAGTCTTACCCTGCCCCCAGTATGTCTCTGACACTCAGTCTTACCCTGTCCCCAGTAAGTCTCTGTCACTCAGTCTTACCCTGTCCCCAGTATGTCTCTGACACTCCTTCTTACCCTGTCCCCTGGGGATCCCATGGTCCCAGTGACCTCAGGCAGGTGGAGTTCAGCCAACAACTGGTCATGTACTGGACAAGAGAGAACATATGTCAACCTAAGTCCATATGTTCTAAACTAATTTTAATCAATGGCTATGCAATTAGCTATGTGTAGTTAACACAGTACAAGTTAACCTAAGAAATTAATACAATAAACCTACACTTTCAAAGTCACACTATAATGAGATGAGAAAAAAACACAATTTGTAACCACAATTGACCATGTAATGAGGAAAAACACCTATTAAAAACGCACATAACATGTGGACAAAGCAAAATTGACCAAATCGATATTGTTAGACGTGTTAGTGTCACAAACAAGAGGTCCATGGACATCTGGTGCAGGACTCAGAAATTAAATCTAACAACCTATGAAAGTCCCTACATTAAAAGTATTGAGACATTTCACTGTAAGACATGGATACAAGTATTTAAAATAGTTTTAATATGGTACTTGCATCCAAATTTGCTATTTCTGAATACATTTACTTGTTACCGACTTCCCCAAACTCACTCTCTCTCTGATGCACAGGAGGCTCTTTTTGCTCAGGCGGTACCCCATTGAAAGTGCCTTTGGGTTCACATCCTGAATTACATCCTGGATACCTTGTCCCACACCTTTTGGCTCCAACTCCGTGTAAGAGATAGAGGATTTTGCCACTAAAATGTTACATAACGACATATTACAGGGTGAAACCAGTGTACAAGAACAATTCAAGCACAGAACCATGACTAGCAATGGGAAGTTATAAAATGGCCCTACATATGAAGCAGTCTTAATTCTGAGGTTACTGAACTTACATGTACAATATAAGAGTGGTCTTTTTTTCTGAGTCTGTTGCAATTATGATATTGTCATAAAGAGGGGTTCTACTGTAAATGCTATTCTTTTATAAAAAGCTTGCATGCAAGCCTAGAATTAAGACCATCCATAGTTGAGGCAAAAGGATAGTTTTTTAATTCTGAGGGGGTCTTGATTCCAAAATAACATAGCAAAATTGGTATGTAAATTTTGGTCGTCCAATAAAGGGTTTTATTTCTGAAGTGGTCTTTGTTCTGGGGAGGCCTTAAGGTAACGCTTCACTGCATTGGGGTTTGAAAATAGGGGTACTACAATAAAGTGGCTCTTAATAAAGGTGGCAGGTTGCCCAGGTTTCATTGCATTGCATTTATGTCGGCATTCCCATTAACTGTAAAAGGCAGGGGCATAAATTTCCTTGAAAGAATCTTTTTTCTTCAAGACAAAATCAAGGACAAGAGCCTCATCAGAATCTATACCATTTAACAAACATTAAACGGTTGATATAAGTTCATAAGTTATAACATTACAACTCTATTATATTATATCAAGCACACTGTATTTGGTCAATACAAATGAAATTGTACCTGATAAAGTGCAAACAAAATGTTAAAGAGAAACAATGAAAAATCTGTTGTCTTATTTCTGTTCTTCTGCCAAAATACCTTCTCTTCAAAATACAAGAGTCTGCTATACATGATTGTGCAATCACCATTTAAGCTAGTGCTACTTTTTGGTACATTTTAGGGTGAAATCTGCATGTGCCTAATACATACCTATTTGTACCTTTACTTGTGGCCGCTATGTGTCGTGGTAATTGGTTCTGCTCATTAGGTTTATTAACATCCGCACCAAACACAATCAGTATCTTTACGATATCACTGTTGTCATTCTGAAGATAAAGTCAGTGTCATGCAGTAAGACCTAGTAGTTAGTGATCTGAAAGTTGTGCCCCAAAACGTTTCTAATGACTAGATGCAGCTTGATGCTACATATTGTGGTGTTCTGGTGTTGTTTATACGTCTAGAGGTGATGAAGGACAGAACATTCACCCTTCTTCCAGTATCCTGATTCATACTTTAAAGTATATCACTTGGGTCTGTGCTGACTGATGCCCATTAGCATAACCTACACCTTGTTTGGGCTGTGGTGCTAACACTAGTTCTAAATGATTTAGGGATCGAAGTTCCAAGCTGAGTTCTAGCACTAACAGGATATATGGACGATTTCAGCCAGAGCCAATTTTTAAGGGCCATGTACATATACTGGATGCTGTTAGAAGTCCAGGCAGCCTGATCTAACCAGATCCAGCGGCAGTTCTGCCTGGAGGCTTCCCCACCTAGGATTTCTCTGCTACAAGCTGAGCTAGGAAAGAACAAAAGGACTAATTACTGGTCAGGACAGTTTATTAGACAATTTCCATAACCATGAGCAGATGCACAATTTGACGTGATTAGCAATAAATTAGGTTATCAAAGTCTACCAAGACAAGTTGCATGTGCAGATAGACAAGAACGTGTCAGAAACAGTGAAAGCCAAGCATTTTCACCAAAGAGATTAATTTACAGTAAAATTAGTAAAACAATTTTGGCTCCATGAGTTTAGTACATCCAGGTGTTTTAAATTGATTCCATAGAGCTCCTTAAAACAAATTGCAAGAAAGGACGTCATTACAAGCAAGGACGTCATTAGCGGCTGCTAGTGCAGCAGTGCCTGGCAACCAAACACTAAACTATTTGGGTGGGATCAGGATCATTTACTGTGCTGGGAGGCACTGGACACCAGGAAATAAAAGGCTAATAACTTGACTAGCTGTTACTTAACAGATTTATAACAAATAAATACCATCCCACACGGCAGGAACTAAGTTGCACAGTAAAACTAGGTACGCCACTGTAAGAATAATAAAAAGATGCCATAACAGGGGCTCAAAACAACACATATTTTCCCCCTTCTTAACATCTGATGACCCATCGGTTAAGCCACCTCAATAGAGATGATGCTTCTTAAACAATAAAACCTGATTCAAATAACAGGAGACACCTTTTAAGTATAAAAACTACAGTTGGCAAAAATCGTTCTTGGGTAGAATTGATTTAGACACATGCACAAAGTTGCCAACACCCCAATACAAATTACTAGGCACACACAAAGACTTACATACACTTGACGGTTCATAATATCATTTATTTCCCCATAGATCAGTCACAAAATTGAGCAATGCTTGTAAAGGAGTATGCTCTATAACGATTGAGTCTACAGGTTATCAGAGGCACGCAGATGATGATAGCGTCATATTACCAGTTTAGGATAAGAAGCAAACAGCGCTACACGACCATACAGTAAAATATTAAGTTTAGCATGAAACGCTACAGTTATAAAGTACCAACACGAAGTGCCAAAAGTTATAAAGTAAGTTTACAGGGTGGCGCCATAAAAATACCATAGCGATATACCTATTAGACAATATGATGGCCATGCAGTGGAACTAGGTTAGGGAGCACCAGACGGTGGGTGTGTACTGACACACTATCACAAGGCAGAAACTATAATTAACCAAACAGACAATTACTTTTGGACACTGACACTGATGCACTAACTAAAATACAGGCTGATCACTTGAAGCGCAACAACTGGTGCTTAATGCATGTATTTGGAAAGTGTATAGAACCTAAAATAGTACCACGTGAGGATTATATAAAACACTGGCACTGGAGCACTTACAATGCTTCAAACACAACTGTCATGGTGCTAATAAATAAAACAGGTCTAAAACACAGTGCTGTAGCTCTCACCATGAAATAACCTAATCATGTGACTTTAAAATTACCAAAATTCAACAGTACTGACACCACAGCTTTATACAACCACTAGCATGCATGCTTTAAAACCCAGTTAATACTACTAAATGCTGACTGCTTTATAGTTATGACAAAACAAGCAGCAGCCAATAGTGTGCCCACTGAGGAGATGAAGGCCATGGACAAAACAACTGCTGAGCGAGTCAAAGACTCTATGTAGAAACTTGTAGTAGCCCAAATTTACCTACTAGAAAGGAGGGCTACCCTAAACCCTGACTCTAAGACAATGACTTCCACCTGAAGCAATCTACCACTACTGACCAATCTTCTTGGGTACTTTAGCAATTAGTGCGATTACTCTAAACTGTGATTACCCTTGTTCTAGCTTAGTACTTGAAAACGGATATGAGACTAATACCAGATGTGCATGCTAAGTTCACACGTATATATAAAAAAACGTGATATGTTTCCGAAGAAAACACCAGTCAGGAAACCCAATGCATGGGGACAAAAAGACTAATTGTTGCTACCATGGGCACGTCTCCCTAAGTTAAAAATGAAAACACACTCAAACACACTGGGCATTATAAAACAGGTGTTACACTGGGATAATAACGCTGACACTGGGCTGAAAGGACTGAATTAGACCTGTGCTCAACCAGCTCCACGACTGGATACATGACTTTAGCAATGGAGTCGAAAGGACAATGTCCCACCAGTCCCCTACCACACCTACGTAGTCAGATACTACAAAACAGGCTGACTTGTTGGCTAGGACACCTTGCCTCCAACATAAAACGATTCACACACTCTAGTGTACTGATGCCAAGCCACAAGAGGCATGCAGGAGAAATTTTAGAACTACCCATCCTCAATACTCTGTGCATGCCAACAAACCACCTGCAGCACCCAGGCTACACACCCTACACCAATAAAATGAAGAATCTTTAAAAAGTGTGTTTGCTCTTGTGTCTAAGCCAGTTGCGCAAGCCCAGTGTCAAATGCAATGGGAAGCTGGGCATGAGCAGGCAAGGCCTTAGTTGAGGAGACCTGGGCAGGGCCTTTGACTAGCCCCCAGATTAATGACCAATGCCTGGAGCTGGTTGGTTTGCTTTAGCAGTGCACCTCCCTTTGGAGTCATCTACTCAATCTACAGGCATGCCACATCACCCTTTTGTGTCACCCTAGTGACCGTTGACGTCATGTTCCTGCCGCAGAGCAGCCACTTGATCATTGACCTGGCTCTTCAGATTCACGAGTTTCTCTTGAGCCTCCCGAAGAGCCACCATGCTAAGCTATTTCTTGTTCTGCTGAGCAGCTTCAATGAAAAGATAAGATGCTTAAGTGACTGGATCCTCACCCAGGGAACCTGATCAGACTCCCCACTCCACCCCAGTGACATTCTCCTGTGCTTGCATTAGTGCCCCCGGCACTTCCTTCCACTGCTGCTCACAACAATGTGCATGCAGCTGCGCCTCTTTGACAGCCTGTTCAGCAGCTGCACCTCTTTGAAAGCCTGTCCAGCTATCTCAGAATGTTGACGCAGCTGAGCGACCTCAGCGTGGGCAGTGCATACCTTATTGCTGGGTACCCTGATCTTTTGGTGGATCTCCAGACACACCTGTTGGCCTCTCAAAGCCATATCCAGCAACTCCTTGACGGTGGCCAGTAGGGGACCGCTATTTCTTCATCAATGAAGGTGAGTTCTTCCATGTGCTGATGGTGCTGCTCAATATCAACATGTTGAGCAATGCTGGGCAGATCATGCTAGTCCCAGTGATAGAATCAGGATCGTTCATCAGCATGGTTGCAGAAAGTGCCCAGTTGCTCATTGCCTTCCCTTTGGGAGTTCTGCATTTGGGAAAGACGGACATGGGATTGAGGCCTCACGCTCACCAGACTTTAGCTAGGTACTGTGGCACAAATACGCATCCTACACGGATAGATAAGAAAGTGTTGGCTTCCCTGGTGCCTCATACCAATCAGTGAGACATCCCTTCCTAACCACCCCTGGTGGAGATGGGTTGTCACGCTTCCCCAAGAGGGAAAACACGAAGTCTCCTCATACTGAAGGACAGACTGAACCTTTAGTAGCAGGCCAGGGGCTGGTGGCCCACTGGGACAGTCAACTTCAACTTTCCGTCAGTAAAATGTTCCCCCCTTCAAGAGTGCACATGTCTTGTATTAGTCTATAGCCTTGGAACTAAGAGTGCACATATCTTGTACTAGCCAACAGCCTTGGCACTCATTCCTCATGATACACCCAAGGTCTAGCAAGGCCTCCCACTGGAGGTAGGTCAGCGCTCACTACCAGGCATCCCTGGTCTGACCACAGGACTATAACCAACTGTGCAAAAGGACACTAGCTCCTGTCACGGCAGTTGCATCTGGTAGTACAGAATCCTCCAGTCTCAACCTGGCTTCGAAGTCAGTCAGGCGCTGGTCTCTAAGAGCAGTAGTGGCAGCATCTCCACAGAACTGTGTGACTGGGGTGTCCCTTGGGGGTACATCAATCACTGGCACCATGAATTGCACCAAAGAAGTTGGTTAGTTAATCAATCATTAATTAATTAATAATTAATTAATTAATTTGTTAATTAATTATTGATTAATTAATTTAAGTAATTAATTAAAATTAATTAGTTGTTAAAAATCTTTAGGCCAGTGCCACAGACACTGAACAGTGACTCTGTGCAATTTTCAAGCTTCCATACTTTCCCCCATAAAGTTTACAAAATACATGCATTACATATGATATACTTTGGAAGACTCATATTTTTTCTGGGTACTTTTTAGAGATAGATTCTACTTGCATGTTACAATAATGTGGTTAAATGATACTATGGCTGATAAGGTTACAGTTCTTCCCACCCAGTGTGACTCACGGAAATAGCCATATGCAAAGCTGCATCAATCCCCTCTGTGTTGGCTTCAGGGTCTTTGACCAGCAAACCCATGACGCAGTCTTGTCGGTTTCTCCTAACCATGATGTGGAGAGGGGTCTCCCCAACACTGTTCACCACGTCCAAGTTACACCCAGAAACCTCGGTCAGAGCAGATATGCACTGAAAGGGTTACCAGATGACGGTCAAGAATGGACTTGGCATGAAAACAATTGCTGAGCAATCATATACAGTGACATCTACATAAGTCCAACAAAGGGACCAACAAAATATGGTCCTCATACACAGGGTATATAGCTATGGAAATTATAGGGCTGCTCAGTGCCCACCTCCAATATATGGAAGTCTGTAATGTTTACAGATACTCTTTATATGTTTTACTGTATGCAAAGTTACAGTCCACACTGACTCCACAGAGTGACATTATTTTTCTTTTCATGCATTCACTAATTTCAAGAATCACAAGTACCCTTTCATCCTCGCCTAGCACCCATATATGTTGTATATACAATAATTTGGTATTGTATTTTCTATATATTAAAATTGCTAAAGACAGCAAAATGATACACGTTTCGTATGCATCACAGCAAAATACCTGTTCATGAATCAAACTTTACCTCCCGGCTCTTTGCCCAGTGTAGGGGATGGCCACCGTATTTCTCTTCTTGTAAACTAATCTGCTCCTTGTTCAACTGACACAGTACCTTCACACACCTACAGTGAGGAAATCAGTTAGACTGGTATTAAATGTCATCTGTAATACCATAAAATACATCCCTATATGACAGATAACCTTTAAATATGGATTCTTCGCCTGTAACTTTTAGCAAGATTAGAGTTGAAGTTTAGGCCTGAAATATCTGTAAAAGGATGACCGCATCGAGTGCTGCTGCACGTCTTACAATTCAGAGATGGTCTTAATTCTGAAACATCATACCAACTGTGCCAAATTTCCTTAACCACTACGGATCTTAAGTCTAGGGCGGTCTTATTTCAGGGGTGGTGTTAAGGAAGGATACCACTGTAGCTACTTGGGACTGTCAGCTTTCATGGCACAGTGTATCGGGTAACGCTTGGACTTTGACAGGGTAGGATCACCACTGTACCTACTTGGGACTGTCTGCTTTCATGGCACAGTGTATGGGGTAACGCTTGGACTTTGACAGGGTGGGATCACCACTGTACCTACTTGAGACTGTCTGCTTTCATGGCACAGTGTATGGGGTAACGCTTGGACTTTGACAGGGTGGGATCAGCTCCCAATTGCAGCAACATCTCCACATTCTGTGGCATCCTGTTCAAGCACGCCTGGTGCAGTGCAGTCTCTCCACTGTTGTTCATCTTGTTCACTAAGCCAGGATCCTTGGAGGCCAAAAGCTGAAAAATATCTCAAATTACAAGTTTCACATCACTTTTTTTCCTGAAGAACATGAGGTCTAATAGAATTGTTTGACCAATATAGTTGTTGCTAACATTATCGGTTCTGGGGTGTGAAAAATCCATCTATGGAATAAGATTTAAGACACATGCAAAACTTACAGAGTGAGCCATGTAGAGAATCAGTACACTTCTGTGCTGGATATATTCACAGGGATATTTATTATGAGCAGAGCATACATCTGACCCAAACAGAAGCATGAGAAGGTAAATCATACATTGGAAAGTTAGACAATAGATATAGCAGCCAAATAGATATGGTATACCATGTTCCCTTTCTTAACAGACACTCCCTAGAGACGACATGGCTATCTAGAAAGGACACAAATTTTGTTGACAAATACGGTGAATGTATTTGATCCTCCCTCCCAGCAGAGGACACTTCTCGAACAAGGACAGAACTATTTAGCAGAAGGGGCGTCATTATTAGTGCGAAACCATTGTATAGTACATTTTTGAAACAAAGCTCTTCCATTGCTGTTATGATGAAGGAACAGCCAAACCTTTATAATGCTGCTATCAGGGGAAGCCGTGGCTTTGTGCAAAACAGTGTTCCCACTTTCATCAGCCATGTCAAGTTTCGCTCCACATGCTATCAATTCCTGTATGACAGCATAACAGGATTTCTGAAACACAGATTATCAATTTTTGTATGACCGTGTACCCGGAATTCTGAAACAAAAAATACATCTTACATTATCCATAATGTTACCGCTACCCTACGTTGACTTCAATCCAGAGACATGATGTGGGTTCAACACGGCACAGGGTTATACGCCACAGGAGTGGCACTGACTTGAGACACAGGCAACACAGGACAACACAAAGACACTATTGGTTTCGCCAAAGCCAGCCCTGGCCACATGCATCCCCTATTCGGGAAATGTCATTTTATCAAGTAAAGGCTAATTGGTGCTTACTGGGATTCGTCAAGAAAGGTAGAGAAAAACAGTTAAAGTAATATATCTGATAAAGATTACAAAAATAAAAAGTCAATACAGTCTTCCTCAAGGAGAGCAATGATTTTAAGAAGTGAAGACTCCTAGCTACATATGAGGGAGGCTTACAATAGGAAGATATTGGCTGGTGGCTAATTCATAGACTTCGGGATCTGAGTTCACATGCACTCTGCGTCGTACAGTACGATAGTACGCCTTGGTGTAGGTCTAGGTACAAGTGGACTTGGGGTAAGACCAGGACTGGGAACTGTGTCTGAACTGGAGGAAGACCGCACCGAATATGGTTGATCCGGGACATCACGAATTTCAGGATAAGAAACACTGATTGCACCACCATCCTCCTGCCCAGTTTCGTGGACACTGCCGTTAGCTGCCACGTCACCATTATCGATACTGCCAGAATCCTGAAAGAAAGAAGAGACGTGGTCAACAGAGTCTACAGAAACACCACCGTGTGATTGTGTGTTAGTTCTTGGGGGTGGCACTGGTGGTAGTAATGGGACAAGGACTAGAGCAGTCCTGGCTAAACTCTCATCCGAGTAACTGTCACTGCCGACATATGAAACTGCACAGGCTTTTTTCTGGGTCTGGGCGGTGCTGCGTTTAGTGGGAACAGGCTTGGGTCTATTAGGGATGTGTTTGGGTTTACTAGAGGTAAGCACAGGTAGAGTTTGTCTTGTGTTGGAGATTACCAGGGCGCTAACGTAGAAGAGGAAGTTAGGATGGAGTGTGAGTTCCTTCCCTCTCACATCCTCTCTCTAGACAACAAAAACTGGGACGTCGGGTCGAAATTGGGCTGCAACATCACTGAGTACACTTCCTGGAAACAAACTTGCTAGCACAGAAGTAGAACTGTGCACATGCACTAAGATTTCTATTCATCCATCTATATGACTAGTACACCTTTACATGTGATGGGTAATTCTGTTTTGGATTATCCTGAATATTTTCTTATTCTGGATTTTACAGTGGCGTAGGGGATCAAGGCCATGGTGGTCCTAATTCTGCGTTGGCCTCAATTCTAAAGCAAAATACATGTAGCACTAGTGGGTAACTGTGGCTTGACAAACTAGCATTTATAGTGCTCTAAATTCTGAGGAGGCCTTATTTCCAGGGCCTTACATGTTCGGTAACGATATCCTAAAGGGGGGGAAGTTTTGGGTGATATTGTATGAGGAACGTGTAGGGGTGTGACTATTAGGGAGAACATCGTCCTATGGCGCTTCGGACGAAACCTCCCACGGACACGTAGTAAGCTTAATTGTGACGTGATCTTATTTCTTAGACTACTCAACAGTAGACGGCAAATTTAGCCTTGCTGAGAAACTGTGTTATTTCTGATCAGAAGTGGTTTTCATTCAGAGGTGACCTCAAAGTAAGGTTCTGTTGTGTATGGTATTTTGGGTAAAAGTGTTGGATATATGGGTAATAGGAAAGAATCTTAATTCTGACACTCCAACAGTGCTAGTGCCTCTATCATAGGACCACTCTATCTGCCAAGCAGTACTAGTCTCTCTATCACAGGACAACTATACCTGCCAAGAAATTTTCGCACAAGCAATCGTATTAAGGAAAAGCATTTTCTACAAAAAAGTGGCATTGAGGAGATCATGGGGAGGAAGACTGCACTGAGATATAAATCAATGTATAACGAAATTATTTACTAGTTAGCCCTTTGAGAGTGTGGTGCCCCTTTACAGCACACACACTACTGCTAGGCAGCATATACATGTACACACCATTATTTTCTATTTTACTGGCCGTGTGTACTAAATAGCCTGCAGATTCCCGAATGAAGCAGGAAGACAAGACAAGAAACTGGGCATTACGCTTGAGTGGAAGCTAGCTTGGTGCACTGACGCCGGAAGGCCGTCGCGCTTGGGAAAACCCACGAGTTGCATTTGTGGAAGATGGAGGGCTAGAGGTATTGCCAGCCCTGGGGCAGGCGCTGACTAAATGCAGGGAAGAACGTGTCTGGGAAGGCACGTGTGGAGACTGACGTATGAAGTATGGTGGTGTGGCTGGGAAAATGACGTGGAGCGGTGGTCCAGGATGGCACTGAAACAGGCAGTCGGGAGGGATCGACCTGGGGGCGCTGGCAGTAGTAGATTCGGCTGTTACTAGGAGTTTCGCAGTGGAGTAAGGATAGAATACGAGCTAATATGTCTGTTGTTTTCCACAGCAAATCTAAACCAACCCGTGACACAGTGCTTATATTTTACTGCTAGCAAGTTTGTAAAAGTTCTAAAAATATATTGAGAGGCTTAAGTTGCGACAGTACTTACCACATCAAGATCATCATGATGAAGAGCAACCATCAGTGGAGTCAGTTGAGTAATTTCATCCAGGCTGTTCACGTCCCTGGCGTAACAAAAAGTATTGCGTAATTAAAGTACTTCATTTTTAGTTTTCCCAATACATACCATACACACGTTTTCCCATAGTAAATAATACTCCTTTATCTCGACACATTATCGTGATCACCCATCCATTTGCTGTACTGCAGCTGCCTTTAACGAAAAAACTATTCCCTATCTATGCATGTATTAACAATACTGTAATCGGCTCCAGAAAATTGTTTGCATTTTGTCTTTCTTTGTGACCTTGACAAACTTTAATATAATCTTTACCATTACGTTAAAGTGTCTCAAAACTTTATGCAGCCATAAGATTAAAACAGCCAGGTAATGAGCAGCATTGCTGCAAAATATTTTTCCCACCAATCACAGGTTCACAGTGATGCACCTAATTCCCGACACAGCATAAACTTTTCTACCACACTATTTTAGGATAGAAATGACAAACTCAAAATAGTCAAAATTATGAAAGCTACTGTACTACTACCTGCAAACCCTGTATTTCTTTACTGTTGGTCTCCAACGTCAGCCAGCCATCCCCACCCATACACTGGGTAAAGCTTCAGTTTTACCCTATGCCCTCACCCATATATTGGGTAAAGCTTCAGGTTTACCCTTTAGACCCCCACTTACTGCATCACCAGACTGTGTCGGAAGCTTTCCGTGAGTCCTACACCGGCAGCCAGATGTGCACAGGTGTAGGTGGGATGGGCTCGTAGCAAGTCGCAAAGTTGCTGCAACATCTCCTGTGTCAGCACCCTCGGGCTGCTGACACACAGTGGTTGTAGCTTATGGCTCATGTTGGAAAATGTTGTCAGTGCGTCTGTCTCAGATTCCACTCGGAAAAGACTGAAAGATTTAGCAGACATGCAGCGAATTTCAACAAAGTGTATTCACCGCAAAAAAAAAAAGAGCATCATGTACACTGCTCAAAATAATTAAGGGATCATCTTTTCTGCCCGACCTAAATAGCACACAAATTAATTATAACATTATTTGTTAATATACATTGGTGCAACGTTCACTTGTCATCCCTAAGACAAAGCTTCAGGATACGCATAAAGAAAGGACACCAGGAAAACCACGAGCACCCCTAAAACGAAAGTGTTCAGCAAATGGCTTGAGTATTGTCCAAATTTGTTAAAAATATCTTCAATATGCGTGAAGAACCAAACACTGCCCAATAACTGGTATGCCCACCCTGGGGACACACTTCCGACAACGTGCGGGCATGCTCCGGATCAGACGACGAATGGAACCCTGGTCAATGGCGATCCATCCTCTCTTAGTGCCTCAGTAACGGTCTGAACAGTTTATGGTGGGGTTGGACGACGGGAAACACGCCTCTTGAGCATATCCCACAAAATTTCAATTGGATTTAAAGCCCGCGGATCGAGCTGGCCACTCCATAACGTCGGCCCCTTCCTGATCCAGGCACTCCTTGGCGGCTCTAGCGGTTTGTGGTTCGGCATTATCCTGCATTAGTATGAAATCTATCCCCACAGGCCCGGCGAAAGGTCTCACTATTGGATGCAGAACTTCATCCCTATACCTTACAGTTGTCAGAGCACCCCTGTCAACGACATGCAAGTCCGTACGCCCACCCAAACAAATGCCAAACCCACACCATCACGGACCCACCTCCGTATCGCTCATATTCAAGGACATTGCAGTCGGCAGTCTCCAGACCTTCTCCACACCCTTACATGTCGGTCACATGTGGAAACATGGAATGCTGACTTATTTGTGAAGAGCACTGGACGCCAGCGGCACAACGGCCAATTCTGGTGATCCACTCCAAATTCAAGTCAGTTTCGACTGTGTTGTGGCAGAAGAATGGTATCACGAGGTTTGCGGTAGAGATTATCCTCATGGAGTCTCTTTCGAACATTTTGGTTATTGTGGCCTGGTCGAAGTCCATCTGCAGTATCTGGCAGTCTTCTGGCGGTGGCGAAGTGCCATTTGCCGGATGTGGCGGTCCTAGCGAGCTGTGGTACATCGTAACAGGACGTCTTACATATACCCGGGGGTTTGTTCTCGGGTCCATATTCGAGACACCACACTCTGACGGACTCCATAGGCTGCTGCCACATCACGTTGGCTAAATCAATCTTCGAGCATCTGGATGGCTCGTGCCACTTCGGTTTGGTCAGATGACACCGAACACATACACAGACCAGATGAAGAAAAACAATGAAAAATGACGTGGAATACTGCATGTGTGAATGCAAACAGAAATTCACCATAATGGACAGCGTGACTAATGTCATTCCTTTTATTGGGGTAGGTGAGTTTGACTCTGTATTGTTTCTGTTTCGTAACCTGAACTGAATTCAGATGCCCAGTTGAGTAAAAGTGCTCAAATTCGAGCTCAACATGTATCTGTGATAACGTTTTATTAAATCTGTCTATAGTTCAAAATGATCTACTCCTAAAACGTGATCTTTTAATTGTTTTGAACAGTGTATATATTATTTTGTGGAGTTTCACACTCACTCTCCTGGGGAAGAGACGTCTCGTTTAATACCGACTCAGCTGTCTCCCAAGCAGCCTCACACTTCTAACCGAAGGTCCTTCTACCAGCCTCCTGCCGTTTGTGGCAGCGGTCCTCGTCACGATGTCCTAGCGCTCAACCTCTCTCAGCCGCTGTCTGCCTCATGTCCAGATGCTCTCGTGACTCTCAGCAGCATACTAGGACTGCGATCACAAGGTTTCCGAAATGATTCAGTATTAGCCATACTAACCCCCATGCTACCGCCCCCGCGTAGCACAGTGGTTAGAGCATCCGCTCGGCGGCCGGGGTTCGATCCCCGACCGCGTCACACCAAAGACCTAACAAATGGAAGGTTTGCGCTTCTCAGCTAACGCATTAATGAGTTAGACATCCGACTGGGCGGCTCGGAGTCAGTATAAATGGTCTGAGTGATTCCTTTCTGCTCACCTGTGGCAGAATTGAATCGGTGGCTTGGCACCCCAAAATTGTCGGGTGTAGATCGTTCGGCCCAAACAAGACGGGCCCACATTAAATCACCACGCATACACCTGCATACACCATCGAATCCAACTTGCAGTCGGTGATATGACCATGAGTAGTTGAAAGCCGACTCTAAACCTGATTGGGCCCGCCCCGCGGCGCGCGGGGGGGGGGGGGGGGGGGGGGGGGGGGGGGGGGGGGGGGGGGGGGGG
>JAAUYG010054743.1_pt1 | contig 14671 bp, 12 predicted proteins | sample 7278091 | NCBI WGS metagenome assembly JAAUYG01 (sample SAMN14350201, study PRJNA611818) | marine sediment metagenome | isolation source: surface marine sediment (0.6m) | place: French Polynesia: Moorea | collected 2018-08 | reverse complement strand
AGAGAGAGAGAGAGAGAGAGAGAGAGAGAGAGAGAGAGAGAGAGAGAGAGAGAGAGAGAGAGAGAGAACAAATATTCTACCATTACATAAATATTATGAGGAAGACCCCACTGTCACAAAACGGTTTTGTGTTGGTACGTTTCGGACCTCGCAACTCCCAGGAGACCACACTGATTCAGGAGGGGTGATTTTGATATTCAGTGTCTTTTAACTGAAATATATTTAAAATCTGATCGGTCCTTATTTCAACAAAAAAATTAGTATTTTTGTGTGGATTTTCACTGTTGGGATATATAAATGGAAGCTGTTGAATTTGTGAAAAAAATATCTTAAAATTGCTGAAAAATAGCAATATTTTCGCTACATAGCGAAAGTAATGATTATTGGGGGAACAAAGTTTTAGGTTTGAATATATATTCTTTGCTGTCGGTCTGTTGAAAGTCACGTCAAGTCATGACGTGACAGGTCGTACTCCCCCCATTAAAAAGATGTCATACTTAATTTTACGACTGTCATATAATGGGCCTCTTGTATTGTTTTTCCAGGCATTTGGGGCCAGTGTTCTTTGTTGGCTATGTGCTGGTCATATTCTTCATCAGTATCAACATGTTCCTTGGTATTCTGGGAACGGCATACCGTGAGGTAGTTACAACAGTAGCCTTATAGCGCCTTATTAGCGATTACCACTCCTCCTACTACTACTCCTCCTTCTCCTCCATCCTCTAAAGACTATTACTGCTGTTGATGTTGCTGCTCCTTCTTCTCCTCCTCCTCCTCCTCCTCCTCCTACTACTACTACTACTGGTAGTAGTAGTAATAGTAGTGGTAGTAGTAGTAGTAGTAGTAGTAGTAGTAGTAGTAGTAGTAGTAGTAGTAGTAGTAGTAGCAGTAGTAGTTGTGGTAGTAGAGCAGCAGTGGTTGTAGCATTGGCGGTGATTGTAGATACAGAACTAAACAAACATCATGTATGTGTGTTTTAAGTATAGCTCTTTAGTCAATATCTACCTGGGAAGGTAACGATTTCGAGCTGCTGGTCTGTCTTCTTACTAGGTGAGAGAGAGTCCCGACATGCAAGGAGATGAATACATGGTGTTCCAATTCCTCAAAAAGAAAATCCGGAAAATCTTTGGCTTGGAAAATCAGGAAGCCGGTGAGAACTATAGCTTCTGGATTAACTTTCAAATAAATTATACATAAATTATACACCAATTGTCTAAGGCAAGAGATGTCTTACTTTCTTTGTAGCTCTGCTTGGCTGTGTCAGCAGAGCTACTGTCGTGACGCGGTCGTCTGTCGTTTGTTCGTCGTCCGAGTCTGACCGTTATCTCAGAAATTGCTGCATGGGCCCAGGCCAAATTTTATGAGGAGCTACCTATCCGCCATAACTGTAGGCGGTTTTCTTTCTTTCATCTTCTGTTTTAAGGTTTTTTTTCGCATTTTAAATGAGTTCTTTTTTGTTTTCGTTAACATGGCCGCCTACGGAAGCTAAAATGTCAAAACGCTATTTCTTCCCCAGTTTCGTGGTGGTGGTGGGGATTCAATTTCAGCCAAACTTCATGATAAATATGTTAGCCACGGGGAAATAGAGGCTATTATATTTTGACGATCCACCAAAACTAAATTTTTTGACGCTGTGTGAAATGTTTGTTAACACAGCACAATATGGGGCTGGATATTTCAAAACGCTACTCCAACGGTTTTCATCTGATCTCAGCCAACTTTATGACATTGTTTATCATAGGAGAATAGAGGCTATTACGTTTCTTGTCAAGCGGACAATAAGAAAATCCTAAAATATGCAATGCATTAAAATGGCTGATCGTACACTGAAAGGGGTAATGTGTGGGACTCGTGGTCCTAGGAACTGCATATTTCATGTCCAATAGTTTGAGTTTAGTTCGGCGTCATTCGGTGGATTTGCAAAATTTCCCATGTTAAGATTTTCTAAACGCTGCAGCAACACTTTTCATCTGATTTCAACCAACCTGTGTGGAAAGTATTGTAATCAGTAGAAAATACGGACTATTACATTTTCGGTGATCTACAAATTTTAAAAAAAGCACTGCGAAAGGAATAAAAAAATATGGCACTTTGATTGTTTTCTTAATACAGGACCGTATGGGGCTGGAATTTGAAAAGAAAACGCTACTTCTGCTACAGTTTTCATCCTATCTCAACCAAACGTAATGGGTACATTGCTTGCCATGGGGGAATACAAGCTACCACACTTTCTGCCAATCGGACAATTTTTGTTAAAAAATTCGCGGTACTTTGAATTTTAGCATGTGAGCCAATGAGAAAATCCTAAATGTGCTACAACTTGAAAACGGCTGGTCGTACAGTGAAACGGGTGAAAATTTGCGACTCGGGGTCTAAATGTGTAACTGCATAAACTTATGTTGGGTACTTTTCATATGTTATTCTTTGAGTTCAGTTTTGGGTCATTTGGTGCATTTTCAAAATGCTAATCCTCCCACAGTTTTCGTTTAAGTTTCAACCAAACTTTATGTGAAGTATGGGGGGGATACAGGCTATTAGTTTTTGACGATGTGATAACTTTTTAAAAATTTACTCAATGTTAAAGATAAATCACTTCAGCTACATTGCCACTAGCCATAAACCTAACTTGATTTCATCTAGCAAATGGTCAAGCAGATCGCCAAGGCCTCTAGGCCTCTCATAGTTTCTTTTTATACATTCCGCCAAGTCTTCAATTTTGCTTTTCCGCATTCAATATCAGCCACATCTCTCACGGTCTCTTCTTTTTGTCCCACACTTTTGCCAGCATTTCTTTTCCGTCTGACTTCGCGCATATCGTGACTTGATACATTGTCGAAAAACGCTCTTAAAAACAAACACAAAATCACTACTACCGATTTCAGGGGACACACATGTACGGATGCACACGCAAATAATGCACGTACATATATATTATACGGACGGACGTTAGACTTCACGTACGGCATAAACATAGCGATGGTTGCTTTGGTAATCATTTTTTAAGGTTACGGTGCATGTACCGTACTAAATGTATAGTCACGAAACATGAAAGATTCACTAGGCCAAGAATATTTTTCAGCTAATAATATCCTGGCTACCCGATCTCAATAACGTTACAGAGCACGGTGAGGGTTACGTGGACCAGTATGAGTCTCTGAGCATGCGCATTTCCCGCCTGGACGAATTAGTGACGCAGCGTTACCGCAACATGCTAGGATTGGACGAAAAGAGCAAACGGGCGATGAAGGAAGCTGGCACAAAGGATCCTATTTCCGGTCCCACGAAGTTTCCGCTCCTGCGCAGGCTCATGGCAAAAGATGGCCCGGAAGTGCCGGAAGTCCGCGAATGCTGGACGCCAGAGTCTCTCGGGAAAAACTGACACTCCACGATTTAAGCCTGTCATATGGGTCCTGTCTGGACTCGAACTCACGCCTAGGACCCCGATATACTAGTATATATGGTAGTTACGTACTCCAGCACACAGATTTGAAAACTGCAGAATCCGGTGTAAATATTGACTTTACTGAACACTGTGATACATGTAATTGTTTTAACGGCATTACGTAATTCTTAAAATTACACAACTGCATTTCATTATTGTTGTTTTTTCGTTTTAATATATGGATTCTTTGCATTGATATGTAACAAAAACACAAATGTCTGTTTGTGGATATGGAATATATACATCCACAGACCATAGACACGCATCTACTTATCTTGGTACCCCACCAACCCAGCAGGCTGGAATAAAAACACTTTCTTTTCTTATTTTTTTTGTATATTTGGAAGTTTATTTTAGTTAAATTATATGTTGGAAATGTCGATTTTATTGAAGGTAACGATTCCCCATGGGCAGGGACATATTATTCCTTTTTGCATTATCACTTTCGAATCCATCAGTGTTTGTTTGAACATATATTAACATTGTTGGAATAATTACGGAAATAAAAATCAAGGGAGATCTCAGGCAAGTGTTTATGAAGTTCTGCGGAGCCACATCCATGTCAATATCAACCAAATCACGTGAATCCAATAGCAGCTTCCCTCTTCTTTTACTTAACAACACCGACCCAGTTGCAATTCTAAGTGGACATAACGAGAAGGTACATAATTTGCCCAAGACTGTCTTGGAGATGTGGTGCAAGTTGGGCATAACAATGGACTTTCCTCCTTTATCACCCCAAACGATTCCACGTCTGTTGATGGATGGATGGATGAATCAGGCTTATAGTCGGCTTTCAACCATTCATGGTCATATCACCGACTGCAAGTTTGTGGTGTGTATGTACTGGACCCGTCTTGTACTAGTCCGGCCTGCGGCCAGTCTTTATAGTGCTAGCCCACTGAAACACCACCCCACGGATAAGCAGTGATGCCCCAACCCAGACCATTATTCTGACTCCGGGCCGGCCAGACGGCCTCTAACTCGTTTGTGCTGAGCTCTAAGTAGAGCAGCAGAACCTCAAATTTTAACGTCTCTTGTTTGACGCGGCCGGGGATCGAACCACCAACCTCCCGCATGCCATACGAACGCTCGACCACTACACTACCCGGCCGCGGTCATGTCTGTTGACACAGCCCGACTACCCTGCATGTGTATGTAATGTAAAACCATTATTTTCATGCAACCCAGTCTTCCTGTGCAGCTTTGGCAAGACGCTTGGTGCTGTACCTTGATCAAGTTGACATGAAATTGCTTTTTCTATCTAGCAGAACATCTAATACCCGGTATACATCGCAAACGAGGGTCTTCTTTAAAGGTTTTAAGGGTTTCATATATCCTCCTACCCTGTCGAGGATCTATTCATACATTAGTATATAGTGTTCTATTTTTCCCCCTGGTGGTACCTTTTATAGGTGTTGCATAGCGTTGGCATTGTGCAGTCCTTGCCTTCCCGTGTGCGGCAGTCTTTCATTGAAGCACATCGGCCCAGTAGTTGCTAAGGTTTTAGTATTTACTTGTTGGGAGTAGCGCCGCTGGCCACTGTAACGAGTAGCGGCTTCTGTTGTATTTGGTGCCCTGTTGTTAGGCTACCGCAAATGATACGTGTCATCTAAAAAGTTTGTTGCTTCTGGAATCTTGGAACCTGAAAGGAACAGTTGTGTTACCGATCATGGAGACTCTAATGAGCTAAGTTACCACAATTAAGTGTCACACTGATACATAATCAGTGCCAACGTATTCTTCAAATTGTCGTCCACAAGCATATACATGTATAACTTTCAATGCGCAACTTCGTGTTTGACCCTGCAACTGGACTTTCTCGCCTGATGTTACTCTGGTAGCTGATCAAATGCCTGTACTACCGTTGTCTGTCGTTGTCTGATGACCGCCTAAGGCCATAAGCCTCTATTTTGGTAATCATTCTCTAACTTTTAGGCTATAAGATGTGTCGCTCAGTAACATTAGGGCCGTAAGCCAGCCATGTCTTCTAGTTCTAACTTCAATGTAATGCTTCGCGCCTCTTGTGATCATATCTGTGTCTCCTGGGACCATTTTGGTGTCTCTGCCTCCTGAGGCAGAGGTGAGAGTGTGCCAATATAAACCATCTTGCACAAGATCGGTCCATGATCTGTTGTTTGTTTCTCAGGTGTGCATGGCCAGGAAGAGTCTTAGCTCAGGCTTGTTGCCAGGTGCTCACTGACACAAGCCCATTAGGGCTCTTCAGCAGTGACCACCCCATAAAAAATGTTGCCCCTTATCTCACGCCGTAAAGGCCAATGCTATAGAGTTAGCAGCAGGTCCGACCTGGAGTGCGACCAGCGTGCGACAGCATCAAGTGCAATCACCCTATGGTGTGCACTATTCCCCAAATCAAGGAAAATCCCCTAGACCCGTTAGCAACGGAGTACGGAATACCACACTGTAGGGATGATTCGATTTTGTGGGCTTGTCCGGGATTCAAAGCGTTCACAGTCCCCACAAGTGGTCATACCTTGCTTCTCAGCACTTCACGCTGTCACCGGCGAAAATCCTTACTGACACCATGGGCAAAACCAGAGGTCAGCAGGAGAGGGAACAACCTCCTGTTGATGTTGGCGGTGTCGCCTTAAGGGGTGTCACTGGTGAAGGCGATACTGTCACCACAACTGTATATTCAGGCAGCGCCCTAAAGTACGCAACCCCACTACCTTGTTCTGGAAGTGGTGCAAGCACTCTGCAGGGCATGCGTGCAGATGGGGAGAGTACAGCGCTCCAGTCTGGCACTGGTTCTCCCACTCTTAGAGCTGGCACTTGTGATGATGAACACAATGGTGCCAAAGGCTTAAACATTCCCAGAAATGTGGGCACTCATCACCTTGGTGCTGTCCCACATTCTGCGACTGGCGCTGAGGTTGCAGGTAGCCTAATGGAGGGTGAGCTGATAACACTGTGGGCAGGGTTGGTGGCGCCACCTGTGGCACCTTCTTTGGTGCTCATTCACAAGGATACCCCCGCCTGTCAACATGTGGTTTTTGGGGATCTGAGTGGTCGTGTGACCGGTGTAAACCTCTATTTGCACCAGGACATGCCCGCCCTGTTTGGGCTGCAAGCCCCAGTCCAGGCTGAGTTAGTGCAGGCCAGGGCGCTCTTTGTCATGCCAGAGGCTGCAGCGCTCACTTTGGCACTGCCAATTCCGAATGCGATGACCGGGGCTAGAGTCTTATGGGATGCTGGTCATGGTGGTGTGGCTAAACAAGAGGTAGTTGTAGATGGTATTGATGACCCTCCTTTTGTAGGAGAACCTGCTAGCCCCTGGGCATGCCACCAAGAGCACGCCCACAAGCTCTCTGCTGATGCAAGCAACAGGCTGGTGGAGGTTGCTATCCTGAGGAGGGCATCGTGTTTGTCTCGCCTTGACTGGTGTGAAGCATCTGCAAGACCTGCACCAGCCCCCCCTGCCCAGGCAGGCAAGTATTTTATAGCAACTAGTTACAGACTGAGGGCTGCTAGGCCTTATGCCCAGCTACGTCTGACACAAATGGCACGACGACTTCCAAGGGGATGGCAGTGTAACACTTGACATGTTCACTGATCAGGTGGATGAGTTGTCCAGATTTTACGATTGGGACAAGCAAGAGACCTGTCGCCTGTCGTGCTCATCTTAGGGGCACCATGCTGACTTATGTCAGACACCTGCCCTTTCAGCACCACATGTTGGACGAGCTGAAGGCTCTGCTCAAGAAGCTGTTTCCACCAAGAGACCTGATGACCACCTACAAGGCTGAATTAGGTCTTGTCGCAGAGAGCATCTGCACTTAAGTAAAAGTCCTTCAGCATTTGGTTGATTTGGCGTGGCCTTCATGCAGTACCATGCTGAGAATGAGATGGTCGATGACCAGTTCCTCCTAGGTATGGGCAACCATGAGCTCAGTGTGCAAGTGGCTGCCCATTGGCACAGACGAGTAGAGGACATACTCCGAGTGGTCCGATCACCAGAAGCAGCCCAGGAGGAGGATAAATTTGACTCTCGGTGATGCAAACCTGGTAACCAAGCAAACTTAGTAACCAATCAGGGCAATGTCCAAGTAATGGGCAGACTCTGGCTTGGCTGATTTGGATTCGAACAATAAAGAGTTATTGGATATCTGCACGACAGGTGTCGCAGGTGGGAGCAGGCAAAAGAAAACACCCCATGCCGGGACGATGCATGCATGAAATCCTGAGGACTTGGTAGAGTATCTGCAGCCCTTAATGGAGGGATTGGTAGACGACCTCTCGACACGCAAGCGTAAGGAGCTAACAGTGGCCATTTTTGAATACAGAGATATGTTCAGTAGTGACCTAGAGGACATGGGACAAATTGATTAGGTTACGCACTCCATTGATATGGGAGAGCATTGTCCAATACGCCTACCACCCAGGCAACTTCCCATCACTGAACAAGAGGTCACACTAAACAAAAGGTCGAAGTTCAGAAAATGCTTGGCCGAGGCATTATCAGGCTATGTTAGAGCAGCTGGGCTAGCCTGATGCTTATAGTTACCAAGAAAAATGTCTCAACCATATTTTGCGTGGGCTACATAAGGTCAACAAAGTTACACGCAAAGATGCCTATACATTGCTGTGGATAGAGGACACCCTAGATGCATTTGGGGTTCTCAATAGTTGTTACCTATACATGTACACCTAGCATTGGCACCAAGTCAATACTGAAAAGTACATGTGTAGATGTTTGTAAACCGTTTTTGATATAAGAATAAACCAACAGACTGAGAGAACTTAATTGAAGTCATAAGCACACCACAAGAAAAAAGTGTCAAGGCAGTTCCATATCCCGGCTTTATCTACACATGCTACAGGGACTGCAGTCCCAACTGATCCCTGCCCATGACTACAGAACTGCCACCCGGGCCTTGCCTTCGGGTTTATGAACATGTAGGCCCTTAAAAAGTAATGCTATTCTCAGTACTATACATGCATGTTGATTTGAGTCATGTGCTGGGATGTGCGACCCAGTTCAGAAACTTACAGTTTAACTAACAGTAAGATCCTTTTCCAATGGCACTAGATAGCGTTGGATCAATACTCCAGTTTATTCTCAAACTCATGGTTTCATTAATTGTGTAACATTTAATATTAAATGTTTAATTTAATGTTAAATGTCAATCTTTTTTTAAAAGTTTGAAATTTGAATTTTCAAAATTCCTATTGGCAACTGCTGAGGACTGTCGGGACCATTCAGGAAGGTTTGGTCCAAAAACAACCAGAACTGTAGGAGCAGTTGCGTTTTAAAATTTTCACTCCCATAGGTTCTCATGTTGAGGAAAAAAGAAAAAGCCATTAAAATTTAAATTTGCACAAAATAAAAAATCCACAAGTCGACTTTGTGACAACCATTGAGAAAAAAAAATCAGGAAAAGTTTCTAGCCGTTCATAACTGATTTGAGAGAGAAATAGCAAAACAAGCGTATAATATTGGAAAACTCTCCCCCCCCCCAAAAAAAAAAAAAAGAAAAAGAAAAAATCATATCTGCGTATCTTTCAAAAGAACCTCAAAACAAAATTTGCAACAAAACAGCGCGACCGTTACGTCGTGGTGCGCATCACAAAAAGTGTCGCCATAGGACCCCATGCTATAATCTCTGGTTGATATTTTTCAAGCAGAGCTAAAAACCTTGAGTTTGTCCTTTCAAGGTCACTCAATGTCACATTCGGTAGTGTGTGATTTCCTATCATTATTGTTTAATAGTTACAAGGCCTAACTCTGCTTCTTTACCTTCAAGGTCAGAGTCAAATCTGATGGTGTTACTAGTCTCCCATATATGAGTTCTTGGTATATCTATTAGTAACCATATGTCTTTATCTCACCATTTAGCAGTTCTAGGCACTTCAAAATTTCCCATAGCATTATTAGGCCAAAATTTTGGGTAAGGTCTAATTAAAGCTCCTTCAAACCCCATGTCTGTCCATTTCACATAGAAATCCTGTCCTCTATCCCAGGTCTCTTAAATGGAAAAGCTCCAAATTAAAACTGGCTAAATCTGAATTAAATTCCCAGAAGCATGACAGCAGTGCCAGATGGAGATATTAGTTGTTGTAAGTTCCGACTGGTCTGTCTTAACTAATGACTGCAATTCCACTAGTTATTAGGCCTAATTGCTGCGGCACGTAATCCACCTATCTCGAAAGAACTATTTATAGACTACAAGATGTGGGAGGAAAGGATTAGCTTGGATTAAAGTTATCCTTAATCATCACCCTAGCTGGCAATGGTCATGTTCTGGTCCGAGGCTTTACCATCCTGTCAATTCCCTTTTCCACCTTAACACTACAAACGTTATTGAGACATTTCATATGACAGAAATGTTGAAAGACACTATACGACTGATACGTAACAGTACATGACTAGCCTATAACGACTGAAAACTATCATATAACGTCCTGAAAACGCCAAACCGTTATCTTGTAAATAGCATTGGATTTAAAGTTTCTGTCACCGGGTTGGGCACGCCTTTCCTCCCTCCTCCATCCCCACCCAGCTCCGCTGCGTGTGGCAATATATCATGTCCTATCATATCATGTTTTTCAGTCTTTCAGGCTCCAATGCCTCTGCCATTGATTCATAATTAATATCTAGCCTCTGACGTTCCCCCGGACATACAGCGTTGGGTAATGACTCTATACAAATACCCCGGCCAAATGCCATGACCAAATAACTAAATACCGGGGTGGGTGGGTGGGTAAATATCGTTAAATAGACATGATGACATAACATAGTCTTTCATATATCATTTTACTAGTTACAGTTTACTAGTACCAGGTGGTTTATGTTTAAGATTGAACCCGGGGATAGAACCTCCATCGTGGCTTCCCCCAGCCTAACTTCGGCCGACCCACCCACCCTCCTGCACACGTGTCTATTGCGCCTAAACTATTGTGGCGCTCTCTCTGAAAGGAGGCAAATTAACTTCCGCGGTGTCTGAGTCTGGATCGATAATTCGGATCTTCCCCCAAAGTTCCTCCCAGCTGGTTTCCCGTCGGTACTCACTCACCCAGGGCTGTGTACACAGCCGGGCTGGATGGTATCTGGGCCCATGTAGATCTCACCCTTTATCTGGAGCCGCATGCGCCGATCCAGACGTGACTCATTTCTCGGGAAATATCTTCGTCTCAGTTCGATCCCAAACGCAGTCAAGTTGATCGGCAGTTTCTGACGCAAGCACAGCCGCTGAAAATATAGGACAACACAGAGCTTTTTGGACGAACGGGTTCCCAACAAACGGTAAGATCTGACAAAATGTGTTTCTATACCGGGTTTCCCTCGTTTAGCTGCGAGTCCCGATGTACCAGATCCAGGTTTATGTCCAGCACCGAACAGCACTCTGTTTACAGACAGTAGCTACCAGCATTGGCCGATAACGACCATACAGGGAGGTTGTTCTACAAAGCAGTCGTGTAGCCGCCAGGATCCTTCACCTATCTGGTGTGTGAGGATTGGAAACGGCACGGCCAACTTACTGATTAATTACCACGGCATTATGATATAAGCATGTTCTTTTAAGTTTTCCACATGGGTGCTGAACCCCAGGGTGCTAAATTGCGAAATTTATATCGCACACATGACGGCTCTCGTCATATACGCTATAATTTTCACTATTTAGTACTGAGTTACGAGGCGACGTGTCACTTTTTGGCCTAAAGGCGATCCCCCACTAAGCAGGGTACTTCCTGCATTGGTCAGACACGGATGTACCGCCAGAATGCCCTTGTTTTGGGCTTTTTTTTCTCTGAATGGCCATAAAAAATGTATCAAAAGAAGAAGAAGAAGAAGAAGAAGAAGAAGAAGAAGAAGAAGAAGAAGATAACAGTCGGTTTCCGGAAGAGGAAATCGTGTACTAGTACTGCAAAACTTGCGTAATTTACGAGACGGACGTTTTCATTTACATGTGCTTTGTTAAACTTTAGATCTGATAACTCTAGCCAATATGCCCACCAGACGCCATGTGTGGTTCCAAACACTAAAGTCTGACGACACCACCCATTATCACTGTTTACTTACGCCTCATCTCATGTTGTTTGTTATACAGTGTTTCGTGCTGTAGTGATAACCAAACCAGAGGAACACGAGCAATAAATATGCAAGCCAAAAAAAAAAAAAACTACTGAAATATATCATCAGATAATAGACCCGCATATAAACACTGGCATTCCAGAAAGTAGGCTGATATTACATTGTATAACGCATTGCAACAGTGACAAAAGGCTTTAGTTATGCGCAACACAGAATGTAATAGGCCCATCTCTGTACTGGAACGTCAGAGTTTACCCCAGTTATAAACTAAGAACAAAGCTTGATGCAATAGCAGTAAATGTGTTTGGAATCACAGGCACGCGAAATTATATACCCCGTCTCTCTCTCTCTCTCTCTCTCACCCCCCCCCCCCTCTCTCTCTCTCTCTCTCTCTCTCTCTCTCTCTCTCTCTCTCTCTCTCTCTCTCTCTCGCTCGCTCTTTTCTCCCTCTTGCTATTTATTGTGTAGAGGCGGGGGATACAAGGGTGTTTTTATACTTTCGAGTGCCTGTGTTTAGAATAGGCGATTACTATCGAAAAGGGTACATTTTCTTATATCTCTTTTCAGGGTGTTTTGCTTCTTGAAGTCTAGTCCCCTACTTCACCCATTGCAATGTCTGCCGCCAAAGCTAAGAAGAAGACTCGTCAGAGGATGCATCGCTACACGTCCAACGTCTTCTCAATGTTCAACCAGGAACAGATTCAGGAATTCAAGGTGATATACGTCGCCTCCAAGTATAGTACACTGGAACCTGAAGACTACCCCTCAAATAAAACCACCCCAGAATTATAAGACCTCAGTGGATAACCAAAAGGCGAACACCACCTGTGTGATATATAATTTCAGAATTAAGACCACCCCAGAATTAAGACCACTTTGACCTTGACCTGCGCTGGTCTTAATTATTTTACTATTTTATTATGCTTTTTTTTACTAATTGCCATATAGGGGAATGCCAGATAGTACGTATTTTGTCATAAACCAGTCTAGTCACGTCTTGTACCAATCCAACTATACGTTTTTGGTTGCCAATAAATTTTAAATCTTATCTTGTCTTAATTCCTGGATTGCACCATATAATATGGTATTTGGTGGCTGTAATTGCAGCCCAAAGAGACGAATCCACTCGCTTTTACCTGTTGGTTATTATCATTTGTATCACAATAGACTCGTTTCGGAAGAATGAGAGACATTTATCTAAAATCATGGTGGGCACTGAAGATTAATCGACGGTACAAGCATCTTGAACTCTGTATACATAGGCCTACATGTACTGGTACTGAAATTGTGATACCATAGATGCATATTTTAACCCTATAATACCCTAGTATAGTAAATTGCTGCTTTATGGATTTTCAGGAGGCGTTCAACATGATCGACCAGAACAAAGACGGCTTTGTGGACAAGGATGACTTGCTGGAAATGCTGACATCACTCGGCAAGGATCCCGCAGACAAGTATCTGGATAGCATGATCGGCGAGGCTCCGGGACCAATTAACTTCACCATGTTCCTCACACTGTTTGGGGAACGTCTCAACGGCACAGACCCAGAAGACGTCATCCGGAACGCGTTTGCATGCTTCGACGAATCCGGAACTGGTAAAATTATTTAGTTACTTTAGTTTAATTATTTATTTAGTTAATTTTGAAACCATTTTGTTATCTAAGTAAATAGATAAGCGTGTCGAACTTATCAATGATCCATTATAGTGGAATCCAGAGCAGGAGTCAATATAAATATCAGTTTCTTTTTATTTATTTATTTAATTTTTCATTGTTATTTGTTAAGTACATGGTTACCGATGGTAACTCCGACTGAGGTACAATGTTATATAATATTATTTCATATCTATATTTCATATCCATACATCTACGAAATCTTTAAACTCAGGGGTCATACTATTCCATTTATTAGTTTCATATAAGATATGTATATTTTATATCTAGTCGGTTTCCTTTTTCGCCTCTCAGGGCAAATCTCTGAGGAGCATCTCCGCGAGATAATGACGACGATGGGAGACAGGTGGAGTGATGAGATGGTGGACGAGCTGTTTCACGGCGCTCCCATCCACGGCGGCAAGTTCGACTACGTGGAGTTCATCCGGACATTAAAACACGGGGCGAAAGACAAGGAAGAGGGCAATCGGCCGACCGGGCCGCTGGTGGCGCCCCGCTAGCACTTAATATATATAGTATAACTGAAAATTTGCGTTTTAAGTTATGCAAGCATATAAATATGGCGGATTCCTAGGAATGTAGGAGAACTTAGATTACCACCAGGAGCTGGGTATGATATTGATTACGTCAAAACGCAATGTTTTTGAAGAGTAACGTTACATTGATTACGTCAAAGTGCAATGTTCGCAGAGTATAACGTTACGTCTTACTGTTCGTCTTGGATGCTTCTGGCGAAAACAGTAACCATGATTCTTGAAACTTGCATGCACTTTCCATGACTACAACGGCCTCATAGAATCAGATACCCTTTTGATATTGGCACGCAGATGTACGTACATTATAATTTGATTTGTAATCCATTTACATGTATGTGTTATAAACTTAACCGTATAGACACTACAGATATCTCTGCCTGTGTTCTTCTTGTCATATTGGACATATAATATACTATTTTACATAATAAACTGTTGCAATCTGTTATCTCAGTCTCTTTATGATGGTCGTGGGATGCCTGTCTGGATCGGAGATTAGCATGGGGCACCGTGTTCACGTATCACCAGATCTGTGTATAGCCGTAACAGCACTATCTGGTATCACACTGTGGCCAGTCTGCTGCCATCGAGGGACCCGTTATGAGTGCAACATTTTGCCATAATTCATGTTGAAAACTGACCAGCTACTTATGACGAGATATGGCTAAATAGATGGTAGTGCATCGTATTATGGTAAACAGTTGAAGGCGAGTATATCAGTAGTATGCAATAGTGTTAGAACGACTGGTCAATGAGACCATACACGCCCGAAAGGCTGTACGGATGGGCTGTATTAGTTACATCCCTAATGTTATCGTCTTGCATTTCGGTTATTTCACCTTAATATATAGTACAGGGAAGTCTACGATACGGCGGTTAGAGGACCAGATGATATCAATTCGGGCCCCCCCCCCCCCCCCCCCCCCGGGGGGTGGGGGGGTGTGTGTGTGTGTTGTTGGGAGGGT
>JAAUYG010008557.1_pt1 | contig 14672 bp, 13 predicted proteins | sample 7278091 | NCBI WGS metagenome assembly JAAUYG01 (sample SAMN14350201, study PRJNA611818) | marine sediment metagenome | isolation source: surface marine sediment (0.6m) | place: French Polynesia: Moorea | collected 2018-08 | reverse complement strand
TTTAACGTGAATGTTCATGTTTTAGCTTGGCATTTTACCATGTGTTATACATGTATGTATAAGTCAACTCTTGGGTTGCAAATAAAAACTATCCTATCCTATCCTATCCTAGTAGTAGTAGTAGTAGTAGTAGTAGTAGTAGTAGTAGTAGTAGTAGTAGTAGTAGTAGTAGTAGTAGTAGTAGTAGTCCAAAAGACTCCCGCGCCTTTTCTGTTGCAGCACCTCACCTGTGGAATGATCTGCTATTCCAAATCAGGGCTGCATCTTCAGCCAATATTTTCAAATCTTTATTACAAACACACCTATTTTCACAGTAGTTAACCATATGCCCTACGCCATGACCACATCTGGCATGGCGTAATACAAATCTAATAACTGAATGATTGATTTAATGATTAGTAGTAGTAGTAGTAGTAGTAGTAGTAGTAGTAGTAGTAGTAGTAGTAGTAGTAGTAGTAGTAGCAGCAGCAGCAGCAGCAGCAGCAGCAGTAGTAGTAGTAGCAGCAGCAGCAGTAGCAGCAGGGACAAGAGCAGCAGTAGTAGAAATTAGTAGTAGTAGCAAGGATAGTAGTAGTACAACTACTACTAGTAGTACTAGTAATAGTAGTAGGAGGAGGAGAAGGAGGGGAGGAGGAAGAGCAGCAGCAGTGGCAGTAGTAAAGGTAGCATATTTCCATTGACATTTCAGTGAGGAAGTACTTAGTCTAACCAAAAATGCTAACTGTTACTATAATTCCAGATACATGTGCAGCGGGGATAGAAGCCGCAACAAGGCGTTTACATATATATTGTAAACCCAAAGCCTGCGTCGTGTGTGATATAAATTTTCTACAATGTAGTCTTATGACGTCAGATGTAGCGTAGTTGTTATTTGGTAAAAAAAATGTAACTAGATCAAGGACTGTCATCATTAATGTCCACATAGATCATATGAGACAGGCTTATTAGATGTATAGGATATATTATGGTGCTATAAATGCTCGACTGATGACTTGTGACTGAATCTGATCACTCACCGTTTTAACATTTTAACGCATCAAATACAGTGGAGCATGTCTGTAAGAGCGGCTAAAAATATAGAAAAACGGAGAAACACAGTTCCCTTGCCATCCCTTGCCAGTTACCTACACTGAAATGGAGCTACACCTACATGTATATCAGGAAAACCACAAATTCAAGACACTTTCGGACCTTCTGCTCGGACTACATAGTTATTACTGTATATACTGCCCCGCGACTGTGGAGGAATATTTAAGGATCAGATATATTCTACAAAATGTAGAGTATTTCTGATGCATAAATTTTGGTGATCGTGGTGGTGGTGGTGGTGGTAGTAGTAGGAGGAGGAGCAGGACGGAGAGGAGGAGGGGGAGCAACAGCAGCACCAGTAGTAGTAGTAGTAGTAGTAGTAGTAGTAGTAGTAGTAGTAGTAGTAGTAGTAGTAGAGTAGTAGTAGTAGTAGAGTAGTAGTAGTAGTAGTAGTAGTAGTAGTAGTAGTAGTAGTAGGAGTAGTAGTAGTAGCAGCAGTAGTAGTAGTAGTAGTAGTAGTAGTAGTAGTAGCAGTACCAGTAGCAGCAGCAGCAGTAGCACAGCAGCAGAAGTAGTAGTAGGGGGAGGAAGAAGAGGAGGAGGAGGGTGCAGATGAGAAGTTTGGGTATGATTCTTTACTATATTAATTTCGTAAACAGAAATCTCAACAGAAAAGTCTCTTGCTTACCTTACTTACCTTTCCTGTGGTGAAGTAAAGTAAGATAAAGATACGACATGAATTAATTTTTCAATCAACGGACTTGGTTTGCATGTAAATAACATTGTTCTTTTACCCCTCCAGGAGAACCCAATAGCGTTAGACTGGATTAACCAGAACATGTACTGGATAGATACAGACCCAGCCGGTCTTCAGATCACCTTGCTGTCCATGCAAACCCAGAAATATACCCGTATCATTGGCGGTCTAGACAATCCCTCGGACATCACGATTTCTCCAGAAGAAGGGTACAAATACGTAGCAGGAGAAAAAATACAATATAACTCGGATATTCATTTGTGTAATTTCGAAAAACTACATGATTGTAACGGTGACTCGAAGTACCTTCGCCCGCTTTCTAATCCCGAACTCCAACAGTTACAAAATATTATTCGTCTTTCCACGTCTTGAGAGTCTCTTTATAAGGTTTTTATTGAGTTTTCATTGTTCTTTAATAGTGTATTGAGGGATAAATATATTATAATAGATGTGCATTGCATTGTACCACAGTGCATTTTAGATTTAGTGTAATACTATTACGCTATTATGTTATATATTTTGTAATGCATTTGAACTACTAGTACTTTGCAGTCAAATGCGATGCAGTTGCAGTGTAAATTTATTCTTTTCGTTGTTTCTGATGTTTTAACTGAAGACAGAATATTACAGTAAAACCAATTGCATAACATTCCAGGTTTGTGTTCTGGACAGAGGAAAGCCTTGGGGAAATAAGGCGATGTGACTTGAAGGGAGACGGCCTTAAATACATTGTGTCCACTCTCCTTTTTCGCCCTTCTTTTCTCGCGGTACACCATGGCGACAAAGAGTTGTTTTGGGTAAACGCAGGGCTCGGTAAGGTGGAAAGATCCGATTTCGACGGCAATGGAAGATCAGATGTGTGGCGTCACAGCAGAGTTGCCGTGGGGGCCTTTGTAGCAATGGAAGTTCATAACGTATGCTACTCAAGTTAAACATGCTGCCATGCGCTCCGATATATACTCAAACCATAAAGTAACGCAACAGATATAAATGTGTTTATTTTTTAAAGCGCAATATCCTTTTAGTTTATTTTTTGTACAATAAAACTAAGGCACAGATCTCTCATTTGAGAAACGAAAGCGGCGCGTAATTTGCGGTAGCATGCAATTATCGCCCATGTGACAAATGGGGTATTAGTGGACTCCGCATCTAAACGGTTGTAGACCCCAGTCTTTTTTGCTCCGGTTTTATTCGTCTGGGTATGGATTTAAAATTGCCGGCATGCGCAATGCACCTACACCATTGGCAAAAATGCCACGTGTTCGTAATGAACAAAAACAATAAAGAATAACTTTGCTGCTACCGGAATTGTCGTAAAGCTACATGTCAACACAAGTCTATGTACACTGATCTGCTGCGCATCACCCGTAGAAAGGGTATATGGAAACAGAATAAACCGGCGACCAATCAGATCCAGAATAACCACGTGTCACGACCAGACAAACAGGTGGACATATTCGGACCATGAATAAACATACGCTCGTTGGCCCAACAGAATGAACTGCCTCTCGTGTGTCACCTCTTTTTCGTTGAATAATTTTCTGAAACACCATGGTACAGTGGCCTACAGACCGTGGTGTTTCAGCGTACCGATCACATATGGTTTCCACAGCGAAGCATACAAAGCCGCATCCGGTGACTGAGCGTGTAGCATTGGTGCGTTTCTGACACCATACCCCCACCTCTTGCAATGCCGTCTAGATACTTTGCAGTCGCCCAAAATCACCAATGAAGACTTGCAATAGACGTGTAAATTACTGTAGAATGCTCACACAGAATTTAAATTTCATGAACACACATGCCGAAAAAATATGTATGTGTTCAGTCAGTTGCGTTACTTTATGGTTTGAGTATATTTTCGACACTTTATGACTTTCGGAAAGAACAGGCCTTGAAATTCATGAAGTAGCTAAATAATTTGGTCCCTTCTCTGCTTGCACGCTCATTGACTCTAAAGCCAAGGACATGCCTCGATCATATCAACAATATGCGACTAAGATATCATAGCCATGCATAGTAAATTTGTTCTTGGGTTTAGAGATCACACGCCACAAAAGAAAGTCCAATATCAAGCGCCCATAATGCCAGTGGTATAGACCAGTTACATTTACGCAAAAAAATGACAAGCATTAATCTTAAATTTGGCACGTACGGATCATTGATATATGCGACATCTTCCCTTATTTTCTCACTTTAAAAAAAATTCTCACCTTTGCAAATCCAGTTAAATACCAAGGGTTCCTTTTCTGGAGCCTCGTCACAAACTTCGCAGGCTTGTCCTTCAGGTGTTCCTGACTGATATACGTGTTGGCTCCTATTGGCGTATCCTGCTTTAATGCATTGCTCTCTTAGCTTTTATACAAATGTAGCCCTGGTTTAGCTCACAACATGTCTGCTTTTGCGAAAGGAGGCTTTCTTTTGTCATCGCATGGGCGGCTTGTTGTTGGTTACAGGCGTGTCATAACAGACTAAATACCCGTATCAAACGGTTTGTAAGCCTTTACAGTGTACAACAGCTCTAACCGCCTGCTACAACACAAAGGTTTGAGCTTAAAAATAGAATAAACAGCCAATAAGTGATTTAAAGTATAACAAATACGCTTTAAACAGCGCACGGAAAATAATGAGCTTATATACACATAAATAAATTTTAAAGCAGCTGAGCTCTTGCCCAAACACATTGTTGCCAGTGGACAATGTAAGCTAATGTACATATATGAAATGTCAACCAAATACGGGTTTGTAAATTGGAAAGCTTTGCCGGGAACGTGGATTAGACACACACACACAAAAGACTATTTTCCTGTGACAGGCCCTGTTTGGGGGCAATGCTTTACAATCGTATGTTGTGTGACCGCCACGTAACCCCAAGTTTAAACTAAAGAAAATTTCTCTGACATCGTGAAATATGGTAAAAAGGCTATCAAGTCCGGTTTACAGCGTCATTTTCAAAATCCTGTTCCTGTACTTTCTACTGACAAAAGTATATGGGATCAGGAACTGGAAATTTGATAAGTAATGTACTGTTCTTCCGTTCGGCCACACAACTGTAGGAACGAAACAGGAAAAAAAGTAACGAACAAGAGGCCCAGGGGCCTTTACGATTGGCTAGGTCATTTGCCAGATGAGAACACCTTTATGCCTTACAGCCTTGTAGCCACTAGTAAAGTAGGTATGTAACTGAGGTGACTACGTAATCCTATCAAAACTCTGAAATGCACTAAATGACATCAGATTGACCTTAATATGCATGTATTAATAAGCACCTAACAATCACCTTAAGCACCTAACCCCTGTATGCAGTAAATAACCTTGATGTTCCAATTTTACCCCGTTTTGCTCTATGACTAGTCATTTTCGAGATAAAGGTGGTCGAAAACCGGAAATGCGCCAAATAACCTTAGAATGCCCTTGAACATTTAAATGTGAAAAGTATTCTATGTACACCACGGACTTACCCCTCTGAGACCAAATTTTGATCCGTATCGCTGTGCGAACGAACAGCCGTTTTTTGAGATACAAGACTGTCAAATATCGGAAATGCACCAAATACATCAGAAAGATCTTGAACACGTAACAGTCAAACGTACCCTGTATACGTTACCCCCGTACCTACCAACGAAACCCAAATTTTGGTCTGTTTTACCGTACAATGAGCCGTTTTCGTGATACAAGATTGTTCAAAATCGGAAATGCACCGAATGATTTGAGAATGACCTTGAACGCTTAACAGTCTAAACTGCCCCGTATACACCACTTACTTAACCCCGATGCCCAAATTTTACTCCGTTTCGTTCCACCTCCAGCTGTTTTCGAGATACAAGATTGTCAAAAATCAGAAATATCGGAATGCACCCAATGACCTCAAAATGAACTTGAACACTAAACAGTCACAGGTACCCTGTATACATTACGTACTTACCCCCAAGGCCCAAATGTTAGTCCCTTTCACTCTACGCCTGGCAGTTTTTGATATACAAAGTTATTTAAAATCTGAAATATCGAAAATGCACCGAATGACATCAAAATGAATTGAACACTTAACAATGCAAATGATCCTGTAGACAATAGGTACTTACCCCCAGGGTCCAAATTTGGTCAATTTTACAACCAGCCGTTTTGAAGATATCGCACATTTATAATTTCCCATCGTGTCAGCTCTCAAACTGAGAACAAAAATGCCAAAAATTCAAAATTTAAAATTTCACAAGTCTTTTAGCAACTTTGGTGGAGACCCTCCATAGGAGTATACGTGAAAGTTTTGGGAGCGAATCGGTAAGTACTTTCAGAGGCGATACGCAATCCACCAATATCTCTATACCATTTTTTTGTGTTTCTTTTTCAACATTTTAATGTTTTGCGTTTTTATTTTTATATGTAACAGTGAATATTTTATTTGCATATTTTATCTGCACATTTTTGTTACACTAAATACTGGCAATCGGAATGGTAGACGTATATCAATTGGCGTAGAACGGTTTCTCTTGAACATATCTGCGGTCCTAAAAAGTTTGTGCTTTAAAGGTAGTAAGCCTCACAGGTTAGCTTTGGTTCAGCGGTAGGGAGCCTTACCGCTCATTACAATGCAGCTGCCGCTATCTACTCCTGCTTTTGTTTACTCGGCAGTATGAATGCCTGTTTGCGAGCTGTAAAAGTGTCGCTTTTCGCTGCTTGTCTTTTTTGTACTGTTGTGAATTGCTGAATTGTTTAGCAGTCGAATTTTAAATATCTGTTTAAAAGCACAGCGCCAGGGTAGAAGACAGCTTGTTTGTAACTTGCCAACCCAGTATAAATATATTGAATGAATGAATGAATGAATGAATGAATGAATGAATGAATGAATGAATGAAAATGATAACTATAACTAAGTAACTAGTAAGTAACTAAGTACCTAACTGACTGACTGGCTCACTGACTGAGTAACTAACTAACTAGCTAAATTAAATAAATAAATATTAAATAAATAAATAAATAAACAGGTAAGTGTGGCTGCGCTCTCAGTCTGGTCAGTCAGCAGTCACCGCCAGGAAAAAATTGCTGCCACGTTACCAGGTGCATATCTTATTCAGGTAAATCTGTACTTTGGAAATGTATTTTCACTCTTGTTGCGTGCTTCTGTCATTCTGTTCATTTCATTTCATGTATATTAAACCCCAATCTTGGTAACCAAAATTTGGACCTCGGGGGTACTTTGTGTATATGGAGTACTGTTAAGTGTTTAAGGTTAGTCTGAGGTCAATCGGTAAATTTCCGATTTTCAAAAACCCTTTACATCAAAAACGGTTGCACGTAGAGCAAACTGACACAAACGAAGATTGCTTCCGCTCAAAAATAGTTTCCTTTACAGCTGTCCATGGTGATCAGGCGATGGTTGAACCCACCACCCCCCTACCCCACCCCCACCACCCACCGCACCCCCACTCCACACACACGCGCAAACCTTTAGTAGAAAGTACATTATGTGGCGATTCATAGGAGTACCACGATAAAACAAACCCCATCGGGTGCCGTTTAAACAAACAATAAGGACACTGCATAAACATGCAAATAACTGTTATTTATCTAAAGCTATTGATTACCAATATTATTCTCGCCTGCGATATCTATAACGTTTACTGTAGCCGTTTCTACTTCGGTTGGTCTATATTGCTTGCCACTTTATACTTTTGCATTCAGAAACTATCAGTCTTTTTTACTTCGGCACAAAAAAATCAGCAGGCTTATTATGTTCATCGGGCACTTATGGTGAGTGAAACATCTTGGAGTTATGAGCAATTCTACCTTTTAGTGCACAACTGAGAGATAAATGCAGAACCCCAAGTGGATTTTTATTTTAACTCAGCACTTTGTTAGAGGGTAGTATAGAGAACGTAACCGATATACATAGAGAGGAGAGCGTGCCAGGTTATATTAATAATAGTTGCAGGAATAGCACTTGGTATTATTAGTGACATCAATATGATTTGGACCCGAGAAATCCTAATGCATCACAGACAATATATTTTTTATTGTATTTCAGACATCCAAGGATAGACAACTTCAATGCCTGGCCGATCAATTGGCTTATTGTGTTCCGGTATCAACTACTGATGCATAAAGTCTACTGAAGCACTCATTAGAGAGTATCACATCACACACATACACATTAATGATGGGAAATTATACTGGTTCCACAGTTAATGTTTTAATGTACACCCTTTTACTCATGTTAAATATGGTGCCATGGGCTGGTTTATCTGGACTATTCGTTGAACTTCCATTGCTTGTGAATAGACTTCCAGAAACGTGGGATCTACCTTCTTACTTTGTCGTCATTAGGAGTGGCGCTAGCGTGGTTTCATTCGTCTATGCACTTTTTGTACTTTGCTACAAAGAGCCTATTCCGGAATCAAGACTTGTCCTTCTCCTCGTGGTTTTTAGCATTGCTGCCCCTTTGTGCATGGCTTATGTATGGGACATCTCGATTGTGATTGGAGAAAGGCGCCATAGTTTGCCGCTGTTTCTCGTTGTTGGAATAACGTCAATCTTTGCCACACTCTCAAGAGTTGTGTTTCTCCCGTACATGGGTAACTTCAGCAGTGTGTATATATCGGCTAGCACTGCTGGAATGGCAATGAGTCGAGCGCTTTTAGGCTTCTTGGGTTTGTTGCAAGGACTGGAGGAGCACCGTGTGTGCATGAACCAAACTTCAGCAATGGAGAATGGCTGGAATCGAATAAATGAATCAGAAGAAGTGCAAACTCACACAACCGCCATCTATCCTGAGCCTAATTTCTCGGTCCGTACCTTCTTCATTATAGTTTCGATCCAAGCTTCCCTTTGTGGAATGTCCTTTTTCTTTCTCCAGTACCATCCGTACTGCACTAAGCGGCGCCAAGCCACCTTCAACGAAACAGAAAAGAAAGCTCGCGGGGAAGACGAGGTGCCTTTAATGAAAAGGAGCACTGAACAGCCCGAGTCATCAAAAGAAACATCTTGTACCGTGGGTGATCATGGAGAGAATTCCGAGGGACTTATGACTGGTGAAGATCTGAATAAAATGTCCGAGGATAAGAAAACGATTTCTCTTGGTTGTATACGCCTGTGCCTTCTTGTATCCTGGAATGTTAGTCTGATGTATGTGGTCACCCCTACAGTATCTCCCTATGCCTTGCTTCCTTATGGTAACAGAGCCTACAACCTGGCTATAAAGATTGGATTAGCCTCCTCTCCTGTCAGTGCCCTGATGACACTATTCTTGCATCCCAGATCCACTATAGTACTGGGAATTCTACAGGCGGTTCCCACCTTATGTACAGCATATCTGGTCATTCTGGCTTCCTTCAGTCCTCATCCACCTCTACAAGGAACAGCAGAGGGCGAAGCATTGGCCGTAAGTACAAATATGGGGAGGGGGGCATTTCAACCCCTTGTCGGAAAAATTTCCAACAGATGCACGAAAGAAGTGAAAGGGCCTGAAAATGGCAGCCTACCCTAATTGGCCGAAGATTGCATGTTGAATGCAAATGTAGTTGACTAGAGAGCTCACAATGACCAAGATTAGTTTGAATTCAGAATAGAACTGAATATTCATTTTTTGCAACCAAAAACTCCCAAGTTTCTATAAGATTAAATGTCCCAAACCTGTCTTTTCTTTTCTACACTTCCTTTAAAAACAGTTACTAATTCTGTCGAAATTTATGCAACTTCCTCACCAGGTGAATAATAGTTTTAAGCCAGCTGGTTTCAATGAGGCATAGCTGATACTGTAAGGTATGAACTCCGTGCTAATGATGATGACTGCCCGAACTTGTAAGATAAAGTAAATACACGTTTGGTCCAGTTGAATTTCGTAACATAATTGCACAGTTCACAATCCATGACCATGTAAAAATATTGAATTGGTTTATGTCCGTGTAGGATTTTCATGGGTCGAACGCAGACCTAAAATTCCAAATGAAGTACTTTTTCTAGGGCTCTACGTTATGCGTAGATGGATGTCCGACGTAAAATACAAATAACGTACTTATCCTACGGCTGTCTTTTATACATGGGAGAAACACCGACATAAAGAACAAATGATGTGCCTAGGTTAGGGGGGCTCTTTAACACATAGATCGAACTGGCGTATTGTGCAAATGACATAGTTATCCTATGTCTCTCTCTCTCTCTCTCTCTCTCTCTCTCTCATACCATTTAAAGAGAACATGTAATACATCTTCGTAAGCTAGTTTGCTAATATAATTGGAAAATAAATTAATGTTCTAAATCTTTGCTAATTTAGATTTATTTTTAGAATGGTGTTGACAGGCGTCAAATGTTCGGTTCTGGCAAGGTCCTGGCAAGTGTTCAATTTCAGATAATTATAATTCAGATCTATAACCTGAAACGAAATACATCCATTGTGACTAATTTCGATTCTGTTTCAGATCATGGCCTTCTTGCTCATATCGACATGTGGGATGTTTATGACTACCCATATCATGAAATTGGTACGAGAAATGTACGGCCAACCAGGTCTCCGTTTGTCAGGTGCAATCAGCATAGTGTGGTCCTTCACTGCATCAATCACTTTGTTTCTTATCAATTATTTCTTGCATCTTTTTATGCAAGTCAAACCTTGCACATCACCCTTGGTCACACCACCCTAGCGAACAACTGAGTGACACATGTTTTCCAGGAAGAAGGTAGTTCATATCCGTGGGCTCAACTATGTAACGGAATTAGAGACCCCCGTCAGATGATAAAAAGACAAGGTCTGCAACTTTTCCCGCTAAATCGAGGCCCAACTTATAAGCCCTCCAACTGGAATGTCAACACATGTACAGTTACCCCTATTAGGGATCAATTGAAAAGTGAGAACTTTTACGGCAATCCTTTGTACTGACTGGCATTTCCTTGTCACAAACAAGCCCAGTGAGTCATGAAAAGATGATTACGGCCATCATTGGAAGGAACTATACGTACTTTTAAAGTGTCTGATCATCTATCTAATCTTTAATTTTACGGAAACATAAGTACTATATGTTTATAAATATTTGCATGCATGTGATGGAATAGGTTGATTGCATGTTGACTGAAATGGAACGTGTGCGGCGTGATACAAAAGTATGTGCCTGTCTTCCGAGTATGTTTGCATCTTTATGGTCTATCGTTTGTTAGACTTTAACAATTGTGCAGGTTACAGATTCCATCGTTTTTTTTTATGAAATTGCGGTAAAAATGGAAGACATTGTATTTTTCAAACTTGTGCTATTTGAAATACGCGTGCCAGGCAATATTGAATAACCTTTTTGTGTCTTCTATTTGGTAAGTTAATTGTGTACACGGCATCTTGGGTGATTAATCCTAGGCTACTAAGTAACATGGGGAAAAGATATGTACATGTATACTCTGAATCCTATTTAAATAGAAATAATCCTATAGCTATTTTATTTGGGTGCATATATTTTTATATAATTTCTTATGAATCGTGCAAAATTTACCATAGCTGACCATGGCTAAAGTAAATAACATGATATATTTTGATTGTTGTAACGCACATACACTGTTGACTCAACAAAATGTGGAAACGATTTCAGTTTTGGTTAGATTATCGAGTTGTTGTTTTTTGTTTTGTTTGTTTGTTTTTTTTTTTGCGGGGGTGCATTGGGGGGTCAATTTACACATACTTCTGAGAATTCCCTGCGTGCAACGCAGAGGCAAAGTAACGCAAAGGAGTCTCGACTCCATTTTAGGAACACACTTCTGGACAGAAAAAAATTTGGTCATAAATTAATGTAAAATAATTTATGAACTTTATGCATGTACATAATGCAAATTGTAGAGATACCTTTTACGACAATATTTGTGTCATCGCAGAACTACACGCATATTTTCGATTGTCATAAGATCAATGTGTGTTATACTGCAAATATCGGTATAAATGTTGTCCAGTCAATAAAAGTGTAGACGTTTGTTACCACTTATCTACACCTTATCTCCCTCATGCCTGTGCACACAGTTCTATTTCCTTTTTATTTCATATTATAATTATGATACTCTAGAGCACCAGCGTCGTATAATTGCCCACAATTTAAAGGAATTAGTGCAATTATGTAAACAATGCCTTTATTAAAACTGTATATTCCACATGTCCAGTGTTCTTATCGAGGATATTGTTTTACACTGAAAATACTTTAAAGGTATGGACACTGTGTACACTATCGACAATATGACGTACTACCAATAGGCCCAGGGGCCTCGATGTCTTGCTTTAACTGAAGCCCAAATGAGAATGGTAGATACATGTATGTTAAATAAAATAATTTACCCGTAGTTTGGTAGCAATTTCAATGTGATACCTCACACCAGACCTCTTAATATTGTGTTTGTATGTAACACCTATAGCCTCACAATGAGGTATGTATACGTAAGAAGCATTTAAAGATGCTTTAATTGACAAGGTCCCCTAATTTGAAATATTAAATCACATTGTTAAAGCCCATGCATAATTGTCTGTTGCTCTATTGCAGTGTGCAACTTGTATTGCAGTGTGCAACTTGCTATAATATTTTTCCTGGTGAGTTTGTTCAGTTCCGTATGTGTATCGAATTTTGTTATGTTCCTACTGGGGGCTTTATTGCAAACACACATTTCCTTCCTAAAGGAAGTTTACTATCCTAGCCGGCGCTGTAAGTTATAAATCTGTTTGTACACTCGTTGCATACACTCCATGGTGTTCATTATTTTGGACATGGGACACACCTACCAACCGTCGCTAATTTTAGCTGCCTCTAGAAAAGAAGAATGCATACAAGAAATACAAGCACGACGTGGATCTTTCTTGGTGTTTTGTTTTTACGAAAAAAAAAATAAGCAAAAAAAAAAAAAACCCCAGGGGACAAACTCGGTCTTTATTGGCGTCCTTTCCATGCAAATTGTCCAAACACCAGCAGCGTAGGTTGGGTGGATGGAGCCACTCCACGGTGACCTAGATCTTGCTGCACACCTCAAGCAAGCGAGGTCCGAGATGTTACCCTCTGTATAGCTGGTCTACAACTGCACAACCATTTCTGTGTACCAACATCGACTTTTCCCTAGTGCGAGTGAAGTTTTCCGTGTGACGTCAGTAGAACCTCTAGGGTCAGCCGGGAATATGAGGGGAGGGGGATAAAGCCGGTATCCTCAACATCGGTGCTACGGATCGGCCTCAGGAACACGGACAAGGAAGCCGGAGTCCAGACGGTGGTTCATATCCAGGCCATTTAAGCATATTCTATGAAGGTCTACAAGGTAGGAGGTTGCTTGCCTATTGTGTAAGGAAGGAAGGAAGGAAGGAAGGACGGAAGGAAGGAAGGGATAATTTACTTTACAGCTGACCAATGGTGTGATAAAAGATTGTAAAACTAGTTACCAACCCAAAGATAATACGTAGATGAGACAATGTCAACAAAGTTTTAACGATACAGATCGCAACATTCCCTTGAGGCATACTAGTAATTTACACCTGATGAGACCAATGACTAGGGTTCCATTAAGTACTGACCTCTCTGTGTTGTGTGCAAAGTAATGTGGCATTTAGTCCAACACATATGTACCAATTGTCCTCCCAGAAGACCCCCAGTGGTATGGGAAGCAATTGGGGGTATATCTGAGTTGACGACCTACTATCCTAGGTGCCTGGGAAAACAAAAGACAAGTTAATTGACAGTGTGTAATTATTATTATTTATTATATCATAGACGGTAACAAAAATAGTAGCAACTAATATACAACATAACACAACTGTGTTACGAAGATAAATATTACTGAAATACAACTACCAAATGACTTTTTCGATCATTTTCAAAAGAAAATGGTTAAAATCAGGATTGAATCTCCCAGAAAGTGATACTGGGGGTCAAGCGGCTGTGGCCCTGGGGGTTAAAGTGCCAAGAAATGTACCTGGTTTTCGCAAATTCAAGGAAACAACAGATTCAGGGGTTTCAATATAATTGCAGAGGGGCAAACTTAAATCCAGCTTGATTGATCGTGTTCCAACTTGGATTGTCAAAGAGTGCCATTTATTAGCTGCCATCATAAATGCCTCCTTCAATTTGAACAGTGTCCCAACCATTTTAAAGGAAGCAGTTGTTACGCCATTCCTGAAGACAACATCATCTAATCGCGACGACCTTGCAAACATTACAGGAAAACTTTGGTGTTACGAAAGAAACACACGAATGGTTTAGGTCATAGCTACAGCATCGATCTCAGCAAGTTCGACTAGGAGAAACTGTTTCTGAGAAGAGAAAAACCCATTATGGCATACCACATGGTTCGGTACTTGAGCCGCTTTTGTTCATGGCATATACCACCCCACTCCGTGGTGTTATCTCGTTGGCAGGATTACAACGCCACTCAAATGCTGATGATAAACAGCTTTACATGGAACTCACGCTGAATTAACATCACCCAGAGACCGAATGCTGTCTATGGTAGAAGAATCTCTTGGCAAGATAAAGGGATGGCTGAACTCTCTCTCTCTCTCTCTCTTTATGAAACTCTCAACATGCGTAAAATAGAATTTTTAATATTCATGGCACCAGCAGCATCCAGAGTTCATCTTCCGTCGCAAAAATCATCTGGAAATCCAAGACATATTAGTAGCATTGATGGGACATTCTAAGAATCTAGCTGCGATCTGGGATTCTGCCATGTCGTTAGATCGTCATGTGAATAACGTGTGTCGGAAAGCTCGCATCCACCTTTACAGCATGTGTCGAGTTAGGACGTACATGGAAGAAAATGCTGCAAAAAGCCTGTTATTAAGCTTATAATAATAATAATAATAATAATAATAATAATAATAATAATAATAATAATAATAATAATAATAATAATAATATAATAATAATAATAATAATAATAATAATAATAATAATAA
>JAAUYG010195738.1_pt1 | contig 14674 bp, 11 predicted proteins | sample 7278091 | NCBI WGS metagenome assembly JAAUYG01 (sample SAMN14350201, study PRJNA611818) | marine sediment metagenome | isolation source: surface marine sediment (0.6m) | place: French Polynesia: Moorea | collected 2018-08 | reverse complement strand
TTTTTATTTTTTTTTGTTAAAATTGGGATTAATTTATTTTGTTAATTAAAATTTTTAAATCATTGTGAATTGTTGTATATTAATTTTTTTGTTCCCCGTACCCCCCCCCCCCCCTGAGCTAAATGTACGGTACAAAAATGGTACTTTTGAAATTGTAGACGGTCGAGTCCTTTGAGGTCATTCGGTGCATTTGCGAATGTTCCAACATTATACTTTCCAAATGCCACTTCTGCTACAGTTATTGGCTTTTACTCATTCGAGTACTCAATGCTACCTGTAAGCCAAACCCCATCGATGTCTGAGTAATAAGTACGAAGTCTCAATGTAAGGTATGCTGGGAATTAAAACACTCACCTGCAAACAAAATAAAACTACCTCATATAATACTTACAAAAACTATATCATTTAGGTCGACGAACGAAGTATGTATTTTTATTTTCTTCGTTTCACATGTGAAAACCACCAATGTTTGGTAGTAGTAGTTTATTTTTCAAACCATACAATTGAACAATTAATGACAACAAAATTCATGACAAAGTGATGGGTGAACAGTTTGAGGTCATCTACTTAAGTCATATTGACTATAATCTGCACAACTCGGGTATACTCATAGTAATATTCCTCTGGATATACATATATTCATAGTACAGCAAGTAGAAGCCTGCAACAGTTGCAGCTTCAGGCTGGGAAAAACTCTTAGAGATCCACTATTACAAAGGAAAAACAACACTTAAAAATAACAATCACAATAAGAAGGAACAACTTTCATCTATGCATATGGTAGCGACATAGTGCGAACTATGTATTTCTTATGTAAATATTGAAAATGATCTTTATTATGTACCTCCTTCATGTTATCAGGAAGAGAGTCCCAGTACCTAGGACCAGCATTCAAAAAGCTCATGTCCTACTACTAGACAATCCACATGCGCACTGCATTCATAACACTTAACCCCTCAAAGTCTCTTGCGTACTGATGCGATAGTTATCACTAAAATGCGAAGTTTACAACACATGTGATATAAGGCTACTTTTGATGTTGGACATGTTAAGGTCAGTTGGGAGTCATTCGGTGCACTGGACAGTCTTAGAAAATTCACGTAAGGATTTAGTAAAGGGTCTTGATGCATGGGCATGCACAGATTTGTGGGTATGCACAACGAACACCGGTGTCCAAGATGCTTCTCCTACAGTTTTTATTTATTTTATTTATTTTATATATTTTTTGGGCTGTTACTTCTCCGCTGTTGATACTAGCTGTGCGTCAAGGTCAATGGGTTATGGGTTGTTATTAAGGGGGTATATAAGGTGATACTTATCACCAATAACAATTCTGTTTGTACAGTACGAACTTAATGAGAAACAGGCCGTTAACGACCGCCAAACTAACGACTGATTTTTTTTTTTCGCCGATTTTTTTTTTTTTTGTTGTTTGCACACCGTGGCGGCGGTATTTATTCATGGAGACGTGGCAGTTCGCGTCTGTTTCCGGTCGCTTGTGACACAGGTTTGACTGTCACGGCTGTAGGAAGGAGACTCAGAGAGCTTGAGAGCTGACGCTGTTAATATTTCATAGCGGCCCCGCGCTTTAAGTGGAAATATGGGCGTCCCCGCGTGTTAGGGGCGAAACAGAATGACAACCAGCCGGCTGGTTTGTCTGCTGCTGCTTCTCCTGCTCCCTGAATACGATCTTGGCTGCTGATTAAGTCGCTGAAGCAACGTTGTCATTACTCGCCAGGCATGCTTGCCCGTCCTAGTTACTTAGCCGCGGCCTCAGAATTCATTTGATGGCCCAGACAGCTCCCCCGCGGGCCACTAAGCCGCTCCATATGGCCCGCTCCAGTCGCCGCGCCTTAATGTCAGCATTAGCTTTATGAATTCCCGGCTTATTCGGCTGCATTGGATTACATCTCGTTTACGGCCTCATCAATATGTATGAAGTCTCCGGGGCTATCATATTAAGTAGAGTTTTAGTTACTTCGAGGCGAAGATCTCGCTAATAAAACGGCCTCTGGCGTTTGGACACCCGAGCCGTCCACACCGGGGGTTATTATTTTCGACTCTGTCGGAATTACTCGGACAAGACAGCGATTGGTGTTTAATTCCGCTGTCCGTTTCGCTGTGTGGCAAGCCTAGGGGCCTCCCTCGGTCTGCACAATCCAGGGATCAAAACTCACGGCAGGACAGTCTCCGATCGTTGAAATAACACGGGACAACTATACAGGCGCGGTGAAGCAACATGTGGTAAAACCATCAGCGACACCGATTGAACCAGCCCGTCACGGCTTCATGAAATGTAATCACTGTTTAACACAGAATGTCATTTTAAAATGCCATATCCATGTCGAAACGATACTACGATAGCATGATTAAACTAAAATAAGTTGCTGATTCTAAATATGTATAAAGTGTTAATTTTGTGAAATGAAACTAAGGAAACACATACTTTTGCAGTAGTGATGTGTGTGTGTGTGTGTAGTGGTGGAGGTGGTGGTGGTAGGGTTGTCTGTTGCCGCATTTGCTGCCTTAAATTCTATGCCTAAGACTCCAGGTGTGACCTCACAACCCTGTGTGCATTAACTTGCCCACTCTATTAAAGTCTAGGTGGCGAACGGAAATGAAGAAGTGTCGCTGACAAGGTGTCTTTCTGTCGTCCCCAGAGACCGGGTCTCAGAGATTGGACCTTACACGTCGGGTGTTAGCGTAATCTTTCCCCCAAACCCCGGTAATCTCTGTCTGGAAGTGTCGCCGGGACGATGCTAGGCTCCTCTCTACGACCCGAGGCCAGAACGCCTCGGCCCCGGCGGGACTCCCCTAGCGTGTCACACCCGGCGCCACCGCCACTCGCCGAGGCGTAAAACGGATAGGCTAATTCCTCCGCGTCGTCTGCGGAATGATTTCCGAAAAGAAGTGCTCAGACAATGTCCCGGGAATAGTAGTAAGATTAACATCACAGAAAGTATCTCCCTGAATTCAATTTCGGCTCATTGTGATTGAGCCGAGCTTGTCCCCGGCGGAGCGTTACGGAACGCTGCCTGTGTGGCGCGAGGGGAGGCTGGGCATGAAATAGGAAATGACGGATGCTTGGAGGAAGGGCGGTAGAGGCCACGTGACCTCCACCCCGGGTCCCTTTGGAGGGAAACCCGGCTACTGTGACTAACTTCATCCTAGCTCAACTGGACTTCCTATACTCACTGACTTCAGTGAATAGAGAAACGAATATTTCAAACTAAGCTCGAGTTGTGGTCTCCATTTGGGAATGCATGTTATTGAGCTTCTGGGACCAGGGTTTATCACATTTGTCGCGTTTCTTTAAAGATAGAAGGACAGATTCTATTAAATTTGGTCTCTAAGGGACAAAACTACTTCCATCACATGCATCGCTAGAATGTCTTGACTATAAAATGCCTACGATGATACCCTTAAGCCAGTTTTTTTCTCGTTGCATGCGTAGCGTCATAAGTTAAATTCAATATACCTAAAGTACAGACGTTGGCTAGTGAGAACCTTGTCCAAAATATTAAAGTCTAAGCCTTTGTCTCAGCAACCTGATCGTTGTGATTGTCTAAGAATCTGGCTAAAATCAAAACTTAGACTTTAGCATCTCCAAGAACTCCATGTAATACTATGCGGCTTATTTTGCCCCAACTCGTTAGTGCAATTGGAAGCAGACGAGATAAGAAACCTAGAAATTAGCTATTCAGTTAAATGGAAATAAAGAATCCGAATGCTTTTATGCATTGATATGTGCTCATTTAACGGCCTGGGGCCCGTTTCCAGAAAATCTTAAGCATGGAAACAAGCTTAAGTCATTAATTACCAGGCAAACCATTGGCTTATCCATGCTGGAAGCAGACTGAAGTCCATTAATTCCCTTGGCAACCATTGTTTTGCCATGATGGAAATAAACTTACGCCCATTAATCCCCTTGGCAACTCTTGTTTTTCCACGATAGAAATAAACATACGTCGATTAATCACCTAAGCAACGAGTTTTATTTCCATGAAGGAAACAACCTTAAATTCATTAGTCTTCGTGTAAACCATTGTCTTTTCCATGCCGGAAACAAACTTAAGTCCATTAATCACCCTGGCAACCATTGTTTTCCCACGCTGGAAAGAAGTTCATTTTTATTAATCACCTTAGCAACCTTTGCTTTTCCATGCTTAGGATTTTGGACGTAATAGATTTTGGAAAGCAGCTCCTTGGAGTCGCAAAAGTTCTCTGCAATCTTATCTTTAAGTTCTCTCTTTTCCCAAAAGACAGGCACATCCCTTCTGAGCTATGTGATTGGCTAAGAATTTGGCATACGTCAAAACTTACATTCAAATATTTTTGGAGAACTCCTACCTTGAATCCCTTTCCACATGAACTGTGGATTATACACGTATTATTACCCCTGTAACAACTCTAATTGCAGCCAATGCATTTTACGCAAGCCCTTTTGACTCCGTCAGTCTATTTGAGCGCCCATGATCCCATTTAATATGCTGACTTGCCCCCTTTTTGGACCCTTGTCAAACGCACCAGCTGAATACAATGTCATGTCAAGTTAAGAGCCAGCTCATCATGATCAGTTGAAACAGGACCAACCACAAGCTATTTTGGTACTTTTGGTAATTTGTTTCTTTTAATTTTTAAAAAAATGTTGCTCTGTTTCGGAACCAGAGATGGAATTTTTTTCCTGCTTCTTTGTTTCCAAATCATGATTTCAGTTGCTATTAGCTGGTTTTACAAAGCGGTGTGGTCCACGTAAACTGCTGTAACTACCAGTCTATTCAGTTTTCAGCGAGAGCGTCCCATCCTTTCCATGTACTCGTTCGTCCTCTAAACTTCTCTCCTCACGCAAGCTGGTCTCCTTCGTCGCCCCAACCACTCTGCATCCCTCCATCTCTCCCGTCCTCAACAGAACAGATGTTGCCGAATAACTAATTGAGCTCATCTCCATTGTTCGCTGTCCCCTTCATTTGCCGGACCGGCCTCTGATACTGAGAGTAGGGGGCGGTTTGTTTTTGGTTCGCGTGTCTGATCCCTATCAAGGTCCATTTCTGTTCCTCTGAGGAGCCACTCGCAAAGCGACGACTTCATTTTCACGGGCCAGAGCCCCGGCGCTGGCTTTTTGCCGCCTTTCTCCCTGGGCCGGCACTTTGTTGAGTCGTGCTTTCACGGGCCTTTAACGTAGCCGTGCCAAGCCCCGGTGGGGCCCCCGATACACATCGGCGACACCCCCCTCCCCCCCCCCCCCCTCCTCCCTCCGTTCATCATGCACAAACCGACCCAAGGCTGCCCTATTGCCTGCCGAAGGGGGGAAATAGCCACAGCAGATGTTTGCCGCACACTCGGGACGGCAAAAAAAGCAGCCGGGCGGAAAATTAGTAGAGATTTGACAGAAACAAAAGTATCACTTTCACCATCTCAAAACAATTAGGGGCATCCCCCTTCAGAAACATTGAATCTGAAGTAAAACTGAAATTGATAGCAGCTTTCCTCGAAAGCCGTGGCCAAGGCAGGGCTGACACTAATTTCGCTGTAGATAGACTTCTTTGGAATGCTTTCCCTTGAATGATGTTTGCGTGGTATCGGTCAACGATTTTACCGTATGTCGTATTTGATACTACGTAGCACATGTTAAAAAAAAACTGATTTAAAAGTTAAACAAGTCGTTTTTCGGAAAAAAAAACAAGGCTCCCTCTACCACCTGTCTGCCCAGACACTATTGGCCCAAAAGTGGGTGCCACACACATACACAAATTGTGTTTTTTTAAGTTTCTGAAAAACTGCCATTGAAATTCATCCGAGTAGCACATTTGCAATAAAAAAAGGTGTGAGTCCTTAATTAGTCGTATTTAGCTACAAACTTTGTGAACAAAGCTATCGATCCCAAATTGTAATCTAAAAGCGTGCATCTAAAAATGCATATGACAAACATTTGGCCGATAGTGTACAGTATATGTATCCAGAATCATTATTATTCTCCATTGAAATCCGTCGGTAGTGATGCTGATGTATACAGGTTTACTTAGAAGGCAACGTCATCTGGGACACTTATCGGTTACTCTTGAACCCCCACCTCTGTAGTCAAACTGAACTAGAAGGGAAGTTAGTATCCAGCCAAACCTCCACACAAAGATAAAAACACAGTATTTAAATGGAAGGAAATTACCAAAAAGAAATACTTCATGGTTTTAGTCCACTTATTGTAGTTTTTGGCATAATAGACTTCCAGGATTCCTTGAGAAATTTAGTTCAATATTGGACATTGGTATACTATCTCACATTTATATTTGTTTCCCCAAACCCAACGACAGGATAATTATATTGTAAGATATACGCACACATCGATCTAGCCACCCCCCAAAATATGATATATGGGAAATGCCATTTAAAATTATGAGGGCGCCTTTGGCGGCAAACACAGTAAATTAAGTATTGGCATGTTCCCACAGTTGCTACACACGGGGGCAGTAAAAAGCAAGAAAGAAAAAAATACTTGAAAACAGGCAGACACATGGAACATAAAAGAGAAAGAAGTAATATATGGCTGTTAATTACGCGATATATATGATTTATGTAACAATAGAACATACACTCAGTGAACTCCAACTTACAGACCTAAACTTTAACTGAAACTAATTCTTTTTTCGAATTGGCAATTGATATACAATTTTGGTGAGTTTGTAACTGCAAATGATATACAAGTGATATTTCTCAGATGCTGTCTAAATATGTGTTCTGTCACCACCAGTGGTTCTTATAAGCTTGATAGTTGTTTGGATATCACCAAATGCTTATACTACACCATATTCCTTTGTGTTTCAGTCGTTCGTTTGTTTTGAAGGCGGCTGACTAAGGCATGCGACGCTTCTGTAATTGACATGTCCGTCCATCCACCAGTACCAGAATTCCCAAAAGCTTTCCATAACAGCCGACCGGGCGTCTGAATTTTGATGACGTGGCTTGGCCTGATATCCCTGAGAACTGTCCCACGTGGAATCGTCGTCTGGGGCTGCATTTTAATTTCTAAATTATGCCAGATCAGGCTCCACGGCTTTCACAGCCAAAAAAGACTGTAGCCGCTGGTTCTGTAGAAAACCACCTACGAGCCACAAATTCCCAAATTTGGCTGTGAACCGACAGCTATCGGCGTCCACCTATCCGGTGTTGGGTGCATGAAACAGGAGCTGGTAGTCATTCATGATCCTGTTTGTCCGTCGTGAATCGGTCTTTGTATTAGCAGGGTGGTCGTTTGTCTGGGGCGTACGGGCATCTCACTGAGAAAAGAGTGGTGGGAGAGCCATAGGCTTTATAAATGATAAGAAAAAAAAAGAAAAAAATCACCTTGTCAACACACTGGCAACAATGGGTAATTTGAATGCAACAAAAAGGCCATGGGGTAAGGCCGAAAAAAATCCTCACTCTTATGTTTGCGTCTTAATTTGCGGTTGTAAAGCTTCGTAGGTTCTCCCCCACATTACGACGAGGAACGACAAGGAGGCATGCGCATACCGGCAGGATATCCGGTTCGGGGAGCGTCAGAGCATATCGAGTTTCTAGCAGGGAATCTCAAGACCTTCCCCTTTTTGTCTGTGACAAGGAACCGTCTTCCGCTTCGGTTCTGGATACGCCATTATCCCCCGTGACACCGCAGCATTGAAAACCGTGACAGGGACTTCTTTTTACAGAAGTCCGGCCTCGAAAAGGCGAGCGGACATGTGTTGATGCCGCTAATAAAAAGTGCTGTGAGGCGATGGTCGAGAGGCCATTGTCGTGGTTTGGATGTTATGGGAATTTGGGAGCCTAATCCGCCGATTTAAAAAGGTGCATTTCGGCAGGAAATACCCCCATCGTGAGTTCAATTAGATGCCGAGAGAAAGCTCACGGTGATTACAGCTTGCCTGAATTTGTTAAGGACAAAGACTCCCATCGATTGAGCCAGCCGTCAGTTGGTCACCCCCATGGACACGTCTATCGACCACGGTCTTTGAGCCATCTTCCATTTTTCTTTAATCCCCAGGATTCAATCGAGCCGTGCATGGGAAGCGGCCCAGTGTGTCTTAATCGTTTCTTTGTAGCGCCTTTTCCACTACCTGTTTGCTTGTACTGTAACAAGTTTCTGAACGCTAAACGCCAGACTGGACCTCAAAAGGCCCCAGCATCGATTGCCGTGCCGAATTCAATAGTGGCTTTGCCCCATCATCCCACCTCATCTTTTCTTTTGTGTCGCATCTTCTTTGCCCTAGCCGCTCTGAACTCCTTCTTGAAGACCACGAATTCTTGTTTTGTTAATTGAGCTGCTAATTATTCTGTTGATTCGGGTCCTCGGTCAAACTGACGGGCAGACGACTTTTCTATTACAGCTACGACAGTGTCCGCTGGAGGGTTGCGGCAGACACATGATACGCTCAGAAACAATGGGCTGGACAATATTTACGCTGCTAGAAGTGAGTTTTGTGACAGTCAATGGCTGACAGTGACATGCCGAGTGTTTGCCTTCGACACTCATCCTCTGGGAGAATTTTTATCATAACGTTCTGGATACAACAGCAATTTGTGATTCAGGTGTTGTTTCTGATACATCTCATAATCATTGTCCTTCGTCGTCATCGTCGCCATCATCATGATCATCATCATCATCATCATTATCATCGACCAAACTCTAGTTATCGCTCTTCTACTTCCTGAAACGCGGCCATACTGGGACACTTCGTGATCAAAACTGTGAATTCTTGTAGAAAATTTGAGATCGTAACGCCTAGTTGCTGCATAGACACACCAAGTTGATGTATAGAATATATGGTCCTTACAAGTTTATTCCAGATTTGATAAGATACGAGTAGGACCAACTAGCTACTCCCCCCTTCTCCTCCCCTCCTCCTCCTCCTCCTACTCCTCCTCCTCCTACTACTACTACTACTCCTACTCCTCCTCCTCCTCCTCCTCCTCCTCCTCCTCCTACTACTACTACTACTACTACTACTAGCAGTAGTACTACTACCACCACCACTACTACTACTACTACTACTACTACTACTACTACTACTACTACTACTACTACTACTACTACTACTACTACTACTACTCCTACTACTACCACCACTACTACTACTACTACTACTACTACTACTACTACTACTACTACTACTACTACTACTACTACTACTGTTGCTGCTGCTGATGATGATGCCGTTGCAGCAGCAGCAACAACAACAGTAAGGGACGCTGTAATTAGCGTTGCTGGTGTAACCGCTGCTACAAATACATTGTGACATTGCAGTTTGATTGGGGTTCTAAGCGCTAAGGAGGGTCTCTGTCGAGTGTGTTAAGTGGTATCTATGTCCTTTTCACCTTGGACGTCAGGTCAGTGAATTGATGGGACTGTTTCTAAATTGATAGGCCGTCTTCCAAATGGAGGGTAGAAATTGAATTGGGAAGGTCGCAATCCCCATGTAGGGGCCCGACCAAATTATTCTTAATAAATTCTGCCTTCACCACTTTCGGGAAATTGGGGTGGAGATGTTTTAAAACGAATGCCCCAATTGGCTGTCTCCGGGTTAGAGGTCATTTCCGGTCTGCAGGCCTATTTTGTCGATGTGGTGTTTGATGGTTCCCGTGGGCTGTGAGGTCCTAAACCTTTTGCTGGTGGATTTCTATTGAATCTGGCGATCCCCGAGAGTGTCGTTGTTGCCGGTGAGGGCCCCGGGAAGAGCCGAAAGTGTGAAACGGTGGCCTCGGGTCGGCAAGGGAGATAGTGGTCGCAGCCAATACTGTACCTACTGCTAACATCCCTGCCATTACAACAGCTGTAATTGCATTGGACGACATCGAGAGTGTTAGTGCTTCGAGCTCCAGTAAAATCTGTCGTCCCAGTAAGAAAGCTCTCAGCAACCATGGCGTGCAAAGACCCAGAAAGGTGAAACACAGCATCTTGTCCCTTTTTTGGGATAAGACCCCAGGCCACGTCGATCACGGACACCAACTTAGCACCTCCGGGGTTAAAACTCTGAGCCCGTGTGTAGCCTGATACCAAGCTTCGGAGCCCCAACGTTAGCCTGTTAGCTTGTCATCCCGGGGTTCCTGTTGGAACCCTCGGTTGGGTGGTTGCCCCCGGGGCCCCTAGTCTGTCAGCGACCAGGACGTGGGGTCCATACACTGGGTCCGAAAATCTAATTATTGGTGATTTATAGCCTCGAACCTAATACATTCATCAGGTACAGCGAGACCAATTTGAAATTACGAGTGGGAGGAGCGCTCGCGTCACAAACCGTCCAAACAGCCAAGCCGGAGAAAGCGGCCTCTATAACAGACTAATTATGGCTAACTACCGGGTGGGGAGGCCCCCACTGACCCGAGGGTCAGTACGGAAATTCCAGCACGGAGCGAGGCGGGGCCGCTGACTTTTGATAAAATCTATTTTCCTACTTACATCCCTACCATTCAGTGAGGGGAAAATTGCCGGTTTGGAACTCTTAAGTTTTTGTAAGATATAGCACCCCCTCCAAAAAAATGTTGCCCTAACACGTAATGTTTATTAGTGGCACTTTAATGTTTGCGTGCAATCTTAGGCGATTGGAAAAACTTTGTAATGATAGGGTACGAAGGCAGGGTGAAAGACCGCACAAGTGGCTGTTGATGTTCTCGTTTGTGGATGTAATGAAGGTTGATGGTACTGCAGGGAGAGTACACCATATCTGTGAGCCGATATGATTACATGTATATACAAATCATGATTGGTACAGATAACAATGTTAAAGCGAATGACAGTTCAGTAATCAAATGGATACCCTTTAACTGTAAAATGTTTAAGAATAGTTAGGTGTGCTTAATAATACGCGGCATATTTGACCAGCAGTGAACTCTTTGTGCTGCAATATTCCAGTCGAGGTCTCCTTTCTGCTCCCATGTGGCGAATTGAATGTTGTGTCTTGGCGCCGACTCAATATTCCGTTTAAAACAAGAGGTCCAGGGGCCTTTACCATCTGGTTGGTCACTTGCCAGATGGAAGCAACTTAGAATTATGCCTAACAGCCATGTATCTGGCGTGACTATGTAATCCTGTCGAAAATGCACCGAATGACCTCAGACTGACCTTGAACATTTGACAGTGAAGAATATCCTGTATACAGTAAGGGATTACCATAGAGGCCATCTGAAGGCTAAATAGACTGTGGTCTGTTTCACTGTACGGCCAGCCGTTTTCGAGGTACAATGTTGTCGAAAATAGGAAATGCGCCGAACGACACCAGAATGACCTTAAACATTTTTTATATGTTAAAGGTATTCTATATACAGTAACTACTTGCCTCCCCCCTACCCGAGGCCCACATTTTGGTCCATTTCGCTCTACAACCAACCGTTCTCGAGATACAAGGTTGCTGAAAATCAGAAATGCACCGAATGACCTCAGACTGACCCTGAACACTTAACTGTCAAAGTACCCTTTATACAGTGACCCAAATTTCACTCCGCTTCGCTCCACGATGCCACCTGACCCACCCCACCCCGCACCCTCCACCCCCCGCCCTCCCCGAGATATTGCAGTCTTTGCTTTTCCTTACATGTTACAATTATGAACGTGAAATTTCGGAAAAAAATCCTTAAAAATCGGAAGTTCAAAATTTCAAACATCCAAAGGAGTACTTTTTGTGAGTACCACTGGGAAGAAAATTCAGGAGAAGTTTTGAGTAATTTAAGATCGATTTCAGGAAGGAGTAGCGTTTTGAAATTGTTGCCCCGTTAGTTCCAATGCTAACGAAAACAGAAAAAACGGTTTAAAAAAATCAAATTTATCAGGAGAAGAAAATTCAGAGAGAAGTTTGGAATAAATCAATAGGGATTTGAAGGAGGAGTAGCGATTTGATTTTTTTTTCCTCTCATAAGGTCCCATGTTAACGAAAACGGAAAAAATCGTGGGAAATCGGAAACGCAGAATTTAAAAAAAACAAAAGAGCAGTTTTGTGAGGACCATTGAGAAGTAAATACAGGAATTTTTTTTTAAAAAATCAAAAAGCGATTTGAGGGAGGAGTGACACTTTACAACATTGGTTCCATACATGTAGGGTCTAATGTTAACCCAAAATTAAGATAATCGTAAAAATCAGAAAACAGAGTTTTCTTCTAATATGCCAATATCCACCGTGCATCAGGCCTACAACAGAAAGTTGAAAGAAATACATTAAATAGGTTCTGAGATAATTGCGTCACAGATTCTGAAAAAGGACGATGAACAAAGTTCCACGCCATGATCTCTACTGACACAGTCAAGCAGAGCTAAAAATTCTGGCACTTTGAAATATTTCTCAATGCAGGACCATATCAGGGCTGGAAATTTTAAAACGCTCTACTCCTATAGTTTTTATAAGATCTCAGCCAAACTGTATGAGGACGTTGCTTACTATGGTGGAATACAGGCTGTTATTTTTCTTGGTAACTCTTCAAGTATTACAAATTTTGTGGCACTTTGAAAGTTCATGATGAGAGTCAATGAGAAATCGTAAAATGTGCAATCTATTGAAAACAGCTGATCGTAAAGCGAAACGGATGAAAATATGGGTCTCGTGGTCACCTCAGGTACATTACCATTAACCATAAACGTATATTGATTTCATTTAGCAAAGGGCCAAGCAGAGTGACAAGGTCCCTGGGCCTCTTGTTTTTCTTCAATGTTGATCCTGCATCGGCTCAAACTGTTCCAACTTTAATAGACCCATGTACCGGTATGTTATTGAGTGACAAATATGTTGTAAGAGGTATCGTAGCTTTTACGGGTTTTAATCTGAATTTTTGCCGCCTGTTTCTGTAGGCCACTGTCGCCCGCCGTTTGTACGTTGCTTCGACATTTTTTCTTGTCTTGATACCCATTGTTGACGGAGAGAACACATACACCATTCCACCCTCTGTGATGGACCCACAACCAGCTGCAGCAGATTCCAGCGGTAATTGGCAGCAGTCAGCCGTGTCAGAGAGCTAACTGCGCGTAAGTCAGCAGCAAAAAGAGCAAGGGGGCGCCATAATGGCAAAAGTAGCACCGTGGCCAGAAGAAATTCAATCAAGCCAGCCAGGATAGACCGGTGATTTATGGAGCCTGTGGCTTAGCCGTAGACAATGGCCAATATTGGTCATAATGACATATGTCCTCGCTAATTACAGTCGTCGCCTCTTGTTTGTCAATCACGGTAATAAGGGAGGGGGAGGGGGGGGGGGAGGTCAACGAGAAGACTGCAAGAAAGGACAAAATTGCTAGGCTTTAAAAAATGGAAGAAAAAAAATGAAAAATTGAAAAAGTGTAAACCCCGCTGAGGCGGTGTGGCTGACCCTGGTTGACAGGTGTCGGGGACTGCGGAATCTCCGTTCTCTGCCCCGCCATTGTGAAAGCTGATACTCACTGCCTCATTCCCCGACCAGGGCACGTTATTGAAAAGTCCACCCCACCCCCCTCCCAGCCAGGTGACCTCCGGCGTGTTGACGACACTGTAATGGCCACAGCTATCAAAATTTAAAACGCCAAGATCAAGTGTTTTGGGCGCACTCATATATTTTCCGCTGAAATCACCATCGGCGCTCCGAAAGTGACTATATAATTGCTACGTATCGCAATCAAGGCTCATTTATCACGTCTTGTTCGGCTTGGTTGGGTGGCGGCGCGGGTTTTGGGGGGGTTGGAGGGACTAGGCAGGGTTGCGCTACCTCAGCGTCACCACACGGCAGGTAAAGAAGGTTAGGTGGGCTGACGTCATGACCCGTCTGCTCTGTGGAGAAGACAGGTGTCCCCAAAAATCGCCTGTGACCACTAAATAACGTCCCAGTGTCTGCCGTTCAAAACTTGATACTGGGGTAAACAGCCGGCTGCTAAAAAGTGGCATGGACTTGAAGAAAACAGTTGCCTCCGGAATATAAGATTCTGATAAGCCCCTCGCATGAAAAGGGTTGCAAAAGGTATTAAATCACGATTTCACTATGATCATCATGTCATGCGATAGCGGTGTCTCCGTCTGATCGTTTTACTGCGTGGAACTTTTTTCCCTGTCCAATCGGCTGTTTCTCTGTGAAATATGAAACACTTGACTGATTACGTAAAAGGTTGACACAGTACAGTGTGTCTGCTATATATAGCCTCAGCACATGGCAAGAATGTTCAAAACTTAAATGTTATTAAGAACAACAAACCCAGGATTTTTTTTCCGCAACAACTTTCACGTAAGATTGTTGGGAACAATGAGTTAAACTCAGGGCATGTTTTTTTTTTATTAAAAGCCTAAGTTCGAGACGCATAGAATCCTGCAGCCAATGATGGTGTCATGGTCGTAGAAGTCTCTTCAGACAGTGCCATGTCACTGCGTAATTGTGTCTCCAAAGCATATAATAACATCTCCCCACCCATGCTACCTCATGCTAGATTAGGCCAACAGACCAGTAAGTCTTAAAGAAAGAATGCCAGCCTTTGGCAAGGCATTACGGCGTGCCGTGTGGTAAGACGCATCTCTTACTTAAGGAAAATCAATGTTGGTCTCCCGAAACGAATTACATTCTTAAGCAGTGCTCAATGGATTATGTGTTTCGAGAAACTTGCGGGGGGGGGGGGGGGGGGGGGGGGGGGGGGGGGGGGGGGGGGGGGGGGGGGGGGGGGGGGGGGGGGGGGGGGGGGGGGGGGGGGGGGGGGGGGGTGGGGGGGGGGGGG
>JAAUYG010177976.1_pt1 | contig 14677 bp, 11 predicted proteins | sample 7278091 | NCBI WGS metagenome assembly JAAUYG01 (sample SAMN14350201, study PRJNA611818) | marine sediment metagenome | isolation source: surface marine sediment (0.6m) | place: French Polynesia: Moorea | collected 2018-08 | reverse complement strand
TTTTCTTCTTCTTCTTCTTCTTCTTCTTCTTCTTCTTCTTCTTCTTCTTCTTCTTCTTCTTCTTCTTATTATTATTATTATTATTATTATTATTATTATTATTAATAATATAATCAATTCGTCCTCCTCCTCCTCCTCCTCCTCCTCCTCCTCCTCATCATCATCATCACCATTATCATTATCATCATCCAAATAATATTACGTATATCATGATATGTTAATTCGCGTTAGATATTCTGGAGCCACTAATACCCACTTTTTAAGTCTTCGATTTTCAGTATGTTATCCTTGACAGCATCAAGCTTGTCGAACGCTTCGTTGATGACGTCAATACGACACTGCTTCAGCGGCGGCCTCAGCTGAAACAGGAACTCGGCGAAGTCCACGTGGCCGTTGTGATCCTTATCGAAATGGCTAAATACCAGTTTGATATCAGCTTGCTCAATGTTGATGCCGTATCTGGACATTCCCTCCCCGAATTCTCGGAAGGAGATTTTCTTGGAATAGTCTCTGTCCAGGCCACGGAAGAGTACGGCCAGGCCTTTGATTCCGCTGAGTCCCTTGCTCATGCACTGAGCCCTGATGTCCTCCACCAGCAGCTGACCTCTAGGCTCTCCCATGCCTACATCAATATCTTCAACTGGGTGAAAGAGACATAAAGGGCGGTAGAAACTCGTGGACATTATGTGGACATCGGGAATGATTTATTAGCGGTTGGCACTGTTGCTAAGTCATAGTGCCATGTGAACTATGGTATATATGCCTTTTCAGTGCTTAACTCTTTTCATTTGTTCCTGTAAATGTTTGGCGGTATTTGTGAGTAAATGTGTCTTTTACAAACCAAATATATCTAATTCAAATCAAGACATGTATAACCAAATTGAATGCATGTACTCTTGTTCAGCGTAATGTTTCCAGCACAACATCCGCTTACTGTTTTCTCTGAACTGGAGGGATTGTCTGTATAATTCACATTCGATCATCTTTTATTATTCCATAGAGATTGCATTTAGCATTGAATCCAAGCAGGATCTCGTGTGGGATTGTTAATCACTTTGGATTTGGAATGAGAGTAACAATCCTAGAACTAATGCTATTTGAAAATCGCGTTCGATTTTTACTTCCTTTGGATAACGCGTGGGGTTATTAATCCCCTTTGGATACTGAATGCGAATGTTAATGCCATTTGGACCGAGTGAGATTGTTAAATGCCCTTTTATTTTGATTTGGCGCATGGCTAGCACTGAATATAATTTCATTTGAAAACTAGTAACAAATGTTATAACTGGAATAATTATTGCCCAAACGTCTGGAGATAGAGGTATCGTTAGATGAATTTCTGGAAGTTATCGTACATGGCAAGGCAGCTCGAACAATTTTGAGCTTCACAGCAATTACAAATCATTTGCCATAGAATTTGTAAGTTGCTCAACAGCTCACCTAAGATAACGAGCATAAGCGGCATTCCCGAAATTAGACGAGAATTGGAAACCAGTTTCTGTCGAGCGGGATGATCGATCATGGTAGGAAAACTTTCAGACACTGTCTCGCCTAAGATACGGACACGGAAAATACAAACACACCAAGGAGCCTGTAAATTATGTAACTGCATGACAAACGCTTTTCTAGGGCATGGGAAACAATTACCTCACACTTCAAACAAACTGGAGGTCGATTGTTTCTGTCGACGGAGAGGAGGAAGAGAAAATCCTAGCACAGGAAGGGAAACCAACAGGAATCCTCCTCAAACTCATAAATACGGGGTTCCCTCGTCACGGGTTCGAGGCCAAGCAATATGTTTCGAAGACTTTTTAAAGCCGAAGCGTATGAGGAAGGATTGGTAAGGATTAGAGTGACCCCAGGCCACCCTGGAAGGATACCTCCACTCACCCCACCCTCGCTTAGCTTATTCATGGACAAGCAAATTCTGTTCGGCAGTAGAGACACTGCACTGGGTTCGGTGGAACTCCCTATCTGCTATGCTCAGCACGGAATTCGAGAAAAAGGCAATTGGCACCGGGCAATTTCTCGAAAGTACGTAACTCTAAATAATGGTGAAGAGAAATGCTGGAGAAATATAAGTTACGTACTGTGTTAACAATATGACTCACGTCGAAATATTGGCTTTTCACATTTTTAAAACTTAAGCAAACGCCAATGCCCACATTTCAGTTATTTTGTGAAGCTGTACCCATTCTGTGTACCTGCCTTCAGCCTTGTACAAACTCAGCAGCTCGATCAATTCGAACCACCAGAAGCTGGATTCCCACCCGCGGGCTGTGGGAGAGACCACATAAATATATCAGTAGCGGGGCGTTTCAAGTGAAGGGCTGGGTTGGCTTGAGGTGGAATGGAATAGGTACGGGAAATGCAGCCTCATCACCACCTCTAGAATGTTGTTTCTTCTGTGTGGCTGTGGATGGGATCAAAACGAAGTTAGCTCTAAAATCTTTGGAACAGCACTAAATTGTGCAGGAAAGTATGTTGGTACTGGACTCAGGATTCACCCAGAGGAAAAGATCTATCCGCTCAGAATTAGGTTTTGAAAGGGCATTACATCATGTACGTTCAAACATTCCAAGTGGTCTTTGACATCTTCACGGTGGCCAAATGACCATTTGGAGTGGTCGAAACACCAGTCGTTTCAAAACGCGCTAAGCTCTCCTTCCTCTATGATTATTGTAGTATGGTTTACACAAAACCGAACCCTTTAATATGCTCAGATTTGACTGGTATGTGCTTCAATCAGTGTTGACATAAGTACGAAGCAGGGTATTGTTGACATTTGTCATATATTATGCTTTAAATTATAAATTATTTGACCGCCGAAACCATATCAAAACATTACACATATAACACTATCAGAGAACATCGCACACCGAACAATTTGTGAAGACTTCTTGGAAGGTAAACGGCTATCCCCGTTCCGCTTGAATGTTTGAATACCACTTTGAGTTCGAGAAAGTAATTTTATACCAAGACAAAAGCGTAAGCAAAGTTTTTACATTAACAATCCCGGCGGAATGATAAACAAGTAAACATGTTGCATGTCACTTATTCACAGACATTGCCACGTCACTGTCTGGCGACATATACCACAAAAATGATCTCGTTATAATATCTCTTCCTAATCTAGACGGCGACCTGAACCATTGTCACGCGGATAATTAATTTGTTAGAGCCGAACTCAGGTGTTCCATGTAAAATATGAAGTTTGCGGATACACTATAGAACGTGTCTGGCTAGGATTGGTATTAGGGCTGTATGGGAAATGTGACTCTCGTCACCCCATCCTACCCTCGGCCAAAATAATGGTATCCAGCTCAGTGTGCCATCACAAAGGTATTTGCGTTTGTGCATCTGGGGGACAGGACTTCTGCTGGATAGCGACTGGAATGTATTTATGACCCTGCTAACCAATTCATAAGGTTGGAGCGGATATCCGGGCGAATACAAACCCGAATCACCGAAGATAGGATGCTAACATTAAAATAATATATTATGTCATTATGTCATGTATGTTTTATGAGCTTCGGAGGATCAGACCATGACCTGAACTTAGGATAGTCTGGCCCATCACCCACAGCCACCCAATATTGAAATACATTATGGCTTGAACTCTCACGAGAAATGTGTTTAATGCGGAGCCTCGTCAGCTAAATGTGCGAGCTACGGACCTGCATCTGCTGTTTCAGCCTCGCGAGGAGGTATATACATATAAATTATTAAGTAGGATACCCCCACCCCCAACCCTCACCCCCCACTCCCAAGCAGCTTTGATGCTTCCGAGTCCACATTAAACGGCGGAACGTGTCAAATAGAAACAGCAAAGAGACTGGAAACACGAGGCCCAAGGTCCTTGACGTTCTGTTGACATATTGTCAGGTGAATTTGCTAGAAATAGTTTAGTTGAAATTGAATAAAAAAAAACTGTGGGATCAGTAGCCTTTTGAAATCTTAACACTGGAATTTCTGCAAAGTGCACCGAGTGACCCCAAATTGAACTCAAAGAATCAGACATGAAAAGTACCCTACATATGTAAGCTTAGGTAGTGGCCAGGACTGCGAGTCCCAACGTTCCATCCGTTTCGCTGTACGATAAGCAGTTTTCACGATATTGCACATTTTACGATGTTCCCGTTGACTCCCATTTTGAGATTTCAAAGTGCCACATTTTTTTTAAATTGGTCTATTGCCAAGAAAAGTAATACCCTGTATTCCACCATGGTAGCCAATGCCCACATAAAGTTTCGTCCGAGATTGGATGAAAACTGTAGGAGGAATAGTATTATTGAATTTCAAGCCCAATATGGTCCCGTGCTGACAAAACTTCTAAGTGCCGTAAACTTAATTTTTGGCAGATCGCCAAAAAGTAATGCCCTATATTCTCCCCCGATTACCATACTTTCTATGAAGTTTGGTTGAATTGGATGAAAACTGTGAGCAGTAGTCTTTCGAAAATCTTAACATATTAAATTTTGCAAAGTGCACCGAATGACTACTCAAAGAATCTGACCCATGTGGTCCTATGTTAACAAAAATTTCAAAGTACCATATTTTTTTTTAATTTTGGGTAAATCGCCAAAAAAAGTAATAGGCTAAGCCTATATTCCCCATAACTAACATATAACATAACGTTTGGTTGGAATAGGACCAAAACTATGGAAGAAGTTAGGATTTGAAATTTTTACTCCCATAGGGTTCCATGTTAACGAAAAAGAAAAAATCTTAAAAATTAAAAACAAAGCTCTGGAGATATGGTGGATAAGTAACTCCCCATAAAAACGTTACCTGGATCCATGCAACAGTTTCTGAAAAAAAAAACTCAGCGGACGCACGACGAAGCCCGTGCCACGACAGTAGCTCTGCTTGTATTTACACAGCAGAGCAAAATCCTCCCGAAATTCTGAAGTGCTTTTAGCTTTCCTACGCATGTTCCCGGCGCATTTTACGGTGTGAGCATAAAGAAATGAAGCAGACGTTCTTTATATACAAGTCGAACTACGATGTTTTAGCTTGTATTAAAAACAAACTGCAGCGTAAGTTCAAGGAGTTTATACGAGTTTATAAACCAATGCGTAATACATGTGCCTTCACGACATAGCAGGTCGGCATCTGTGAACCTTACATAATTAGTAAAAGATAATACTCTTATAGATTAATTACATAGATGCATTATTTGATTATTTGTACACGGAATATTATTATCGCTCACCTTTCTCGCCCATGCTCTTAAAATCCCATTAAGTAGATTTATCAAAGCAAAATCTTGTTTAAACATGTCATTCGAACGGCACCAAACCTTGATTTACGCACGTGTATGTCAGCAGATATTCGTGCCACATCCGTTCTGTCACCATTCACAACAGACAACTTATTAAAGTAGCCTGGACAAAGCGCTCGACGGCGACGTAACAGGCCCGGGAACAGGACAAAAAAATCGATAGAACAGAAGAGGACATTCACTGCCTGTCAGCGGTGCCTCTGTGCCATCGCCATCCCTCGCAGAACATCGCCTCTACCAACCTTACATATGGCTCCAGAGCACAGTTCCCTGTCGTAGCAAAGCGAACTGGTTTTCCAGATCCATGAGACCGCCACTGCGATGTCAAGCCAGCCTTCCTGCCTCCGGAGACCCTGTCTCCTTTTTTCCGTGCCCGGCAGCTGTTATATTTGATGGATTCCAACTGGAATCCCAGGGTCCAATTTTCCGATCGTTGTGTCCTCTATATTCCCATATGTTGAGCCAATGTCCCGGGGCACCAGAAGCTAAAGGACATACTGAGCAGAAGTACCATTCTCCTCCTACGTGTGGCCAGCTCTGTGCGTGTCTGTGGCTGGCAGTGGAGAGAGCTGGAGAGAGTGGCCAAGAAAAGAGAATCTTGACAGACTCGCACACTATTTTTTGTCTCTCACTCACTCTCTAGAGCATTCTCTTGATCCCTAGGAGAGCAGAGATTCATGGCATGGACCACGCCAGCTAGTTGGCTCCTCTGATGATTTGTGATGACAGTGCAGGGTCTCAGCTCGTCGAGATGGGTGGGTGAGTGGAAGAAGCGAAGTGTGGCTAATGTAAACAATCATCTCTCTTGGATATTGCCTCCTTCTTCCTCTTTATCGCAGTTCCCAAATTATCATCCCATTCATGCCTAATGAAACGCCAACACTGTTGCTAGATGAGGGCTTTCAACGAGAGCAGTCTTACATGCTGATTTATTAATATTTATTTACTTATTATAAGCTCATGTTTATACAAGGTGTGCTTATAGGTCACGAAAGACATCTGCCCATACGTTCTGTACTATAATGCTATATACATGTCAAACGTAATTTCTAAATACTAGTAATCATTTAAGTTGTTTTATTACTGTAGATAACAGCAGCCCCACCACCCGGCAGCACCAGTGGTGGTAGTAGTAGCAGTAGTAGTAGTAGTAGTAGTAGTAGTAGTAGTAGTAGTAGTAGTAGTAGTAGTAGTAGTAGTAACGGTAGCCGGCAGTGGCGATGGTGGCAGTGGTTGCGGTCGTGGTGAAACCAAGGAGATCCCGGGCAGGAATGCTCCACCCTTCAGGTCACTTATTAATATTTTTGCAATTTTCCATTATGTACCTAGATTACATATTTTTGTTTTAAAAAAATAGTGTAATTTTCTATCACCAGAGATAAATTTTCTGCCAAATAAACATAATTAAATGAAATTGTCTCTAAAATAGGTAAGAATTAAAATTTAAAATGTCCTAATGTTTCATTTGCATAATATTATGACCGTCCTCCACCAGCATCCACTCCACCCTACCCCAGCCGACAACCCACCCACCTTTGCAGACGTATGGGCGACAAGAGGGCCATAGCAGATCTGATACCTTCAAAATACCATACATATATTTTTGCTAGTCTAAATTTTGATTTTATATAAGGAATCCGATGGCAAACAACACTTACAATCTGTGAAGTTTTATTGATTTCAAAACGTGCCCAATATCTCTTAAAATCCTACTATATCACTCGGCAGTAGTCTTCCAAGCAGATAAACCGTCAATGAGGTTACCAATTTTTTACTTATTTCGGGGGGGGGAGGGAGGGGGGGATAGAGGTATTGTATACATTTCCAATGATGTAAACAAAATACGTGCCGAATGTTTTATATCTCACAAGCTGATAAGTTATCTTCAAAAATCCCACAAGGCCTAGCCTATGTCTTTGTTGCATAACGTGATCATTGCGGGGCTTCAAGCAATCGATTGTCGAAAATTATATGGCGAGTAAATGTTGACAGTTTTATGCCCCAACCGACATCCATAAGGCATACTTGGCGCCTGTTTCCTTCTATAATTTGACACTGGCGACCAATGCATAGCATTTCGCGCGTGCAAATTGAGGTCACATCTGTCGGCGTTAATAACAATTAGAGTGGCTCGCGAAAAGACAGCATACTATATGCCCAGTGTCCAGTGATACTGGTCGAGGTCCTGTCTCGTGTTATTTGCCAGCTGCAGAGGAGTGTCACGACTAGCGGACAAGCCCTGGCCTTGGCCCCAAGGAGCTTGTAGTACACATCGAAGCAGTTGGCACATAAGCAAACAAGGCCTTCTCTTACCAAATATTCACATTCAGGTTATCGAAATGAATATCATATCTTGGGGACGAGATGGCCAGCCAGGGCACAAAATGCCTTACAGACCTGTGCAGCCATGTTCTTCTTCGAGATATCTTTCACCAAGTATTCTGACCTGAGTGTGGTTACATTCTAGTTTAGTAGCACTAATAGGACTAATCACAGCATAAAGATTCTGCGTTCATCCAATGTAAACCTTTTCTTAGCAATCATGATGCAGATGGTATCCACAATTGAAAAAAAAATATCCTTTATTTTGAAGCATTCACTTTCTGAACTGTGAGTTAAATATAGAATCTCCCGTCCCCGTTTCTATAATCGTGAGTTCTCCTTTATCTGCTATGAGTTTAATGTTCTGTTGCTTAAAGTAACATGCTTAAAGTTCCAGTGGTTACATTGTTAATGTATGTATTACTATATTTGCATGGAATAGGCCACCGAAAATACACAATGCATACAAAAGAACTTAGGACAGACTTATAATTGTGAAAGAAATGCAGCTTTGATAATATATTTCAGGTTTAGTGAGTATCCCTCTTCCTGACATCTTCTCATGTCAAATGCCATGCGAGGTCACATCTGGTCTTGTGTTGCTGTAGTTGTCATAGCAGCACGTGCCAGTTAACAGGAAGAGCAGCACTCATTATAACCGAGCAGGTACCTAGCGCTTCTAGGGACTCGCCGCTATGACGGGAGGCGCGTGACCTCCCTCTGTTTTAGACCAATTATCGCTACCTGCAAATATGTCGACAAGAAACGCGGGCGAAGCGTCGGTTAGCAACATGTCCTCGTCGCCATGCCATCGCGTGCTTTACGTCATTCGTTCATAGCAGACGACACAATTACCATACATCTTGATTTTAGCGATGCCGCCACTCCTCACCGCATTAGGAGAAGACAACCTTTTGCTTGGACCCTTTCATATTCATTTTTTTTTTCATATTGCTAATTTAGGTGTCTCTCGTGGATATCATGGCATGCCTTTTGGGAATATCCTTCATGCCATTGTGTAAATTAAGATGCAAATGGAATGCAATATGCTTATGTCGTCGGTATATATCTACCGGTGAGTAAGGTAAGAAAGGACTGAAAATGGATGCAATTTTCGGAGTTCATCTGCAAGTAAAATTTACTCAAATTTGCATCTACCTTCAAGGTCATTCGATCTAATTTTAATTACCATATCATCGGATGGGAAGACCGTTTTTTTCTTTACGGGTTTCCGACACAGTCCAATGACGTCACACAAACGCCTAGGCCCGCGAGGAGAAAGGTACTGGTAGTCCTTTCTCGCCTGCAAACGTTAGCAGAAAACCAAATGTGGACGAGGGAAAGGGGACCGTTCCCCTGGCTACAGACATGTCTCCATGGATACCGCTGAACCGGATATGGATACGCCTAGCTACTGCAGTGTTTATTTTGCTTTGTTGCGTGGACGACGCCAGATTCTACGGAAGGGTGACACCCAGACGTTTTACTCGTCAGAGTACCTCGTGGTTAGAACCCGCTGCATGGAATCACAGAGGACAACACGTGCAGCAGCCCCTTCTCCGTCGAGAGAATCCAAGGCACGAGGCTGGTTTGAATATAATGAATATGGGAATTCCGGATCACAGGCATTCCCTGACGTGGGATCCAACGCCGTCTGCCGAAAATCACAAATATATAGACGGCAATACTTGGGGAACGCCTTCATTCAGTGAGCCACTCCAGTGGAAAGGCAGAGAACAGGCATCTGCTAGTCATCCATGGAATGAACCACTGGGGTTTCATAATCAAGAATCGACTTTTTCATTACAAGGGTTAGGTCTGGATCCGCACCAGGTCATGCGAGATGGTTACAATGAAATTCCAAGCCATGCACCACAGCCAACTGTGGCAGACAACAGCTATGGTCAAACCAGGGGGTCACTAGGATTCTGGGACTTAAATATGGATGTTCCTCACCTGGAAGCAGATTCCCTGAAGCCGAGTACTACACATTTCGATCAGGCTGCCACCGATAGAGAGCTGGATGCTCTGCTTGAACAAATAATTTTAAATGATCTGGACAGTGGGTCCAATGATTTACCAGAGTTACAGAATATGAATCATCAACAACAAATGCATCAAGCAGAAGTGAGCCCGTTCAATACGCTAGTCCCATCAGAAGCTAATGTGTATCAGACTCTAATTGAGGATACAAATAGATTCCCAGGAAGTTGGCATCCTAAAACAATCCATGCTCTTCAGGATAGGGGATGGAGTCGGCCACCAACAGCCGAATCGCTGTGGCCTGCTCCAGGTACAGGTGAATTAGTCCCAAGCCAGTTCTCCCAACAGTCCCAGGAAGGAAATCTGGATAACATCATTCCGGCACCAACGTCTTTGTATCCAGGAAGGTTCAACCATCATGCACCCATACGACCTCGCAATTTGGCGCTTGGTGCTGGTGGCTTGTCGCATACCGTCTATGGTCCCCCTGCCCTTTCATCAGCTCTGCTAAACAATGACTACCAAAATATGGATAACATAAATTTTGATCTGATTGGCAGTGACTTACTACTGCCGGAATTGTCAGTTCAAAACGACATCATTACCCCACGTGACTCTACGTCAGCATCGGAGTTGAAGTGGCATCATGGCCCCGGGGAATCAAACACAAACTATGGGAAAAGGATATACGGGCAGAGGGGACCTTTTAGAAACGTGACAGGCAACGGCCAACGGTACTCCAGGAGGCATTCTGAGGTACAACAGGCATATGAACCGTGGACCAGGTCTCTCAAGGCCAGCCGATACAAGCGTCCCCGGTATCAGAAAAAGAGAAGACCCGGAAAAAAGAAAACTAAAGGTTTTTACTTTCAGTATAACTTTAATACACACGTCTGTAACATTGGATTTAAACTGAAAACTGGAGAAGCAACACAATACATAGGTGATAGTTTTGTTTTGAAGGCCATGAGTAGAATCGGATAGAAATGCAGTTTCTAGCTTATGGTTCACAGGATAGTGTCTAAAATATCGTAAGCTACGTGCAAATATTCTTGTTTCATTTTTGTAGATATCACATTCTTGTAAATATCACCGAAATATATAAACCCATTAACTTAACAAGAACAAAAAATAAATAAATAGTACAATAGAGGAACACCACAAGAGACGCTCCTTGTCATGTTGACGTTTGATTTCGATAGGCTCACCCCTTACCAGTCATGGTAAACATTTTATTAATCCTTTATTAATCTATTAAGCTTTTGTCTGAAGTATCGGTATAGCTTTATTAAGTCTATGTTTTACAGGGTGGATTCAGTTTATCAACTCTCAAATAAAGTTAACACTTTGTAATTACATCAAAAGAAATAATTTAGCATAATGTAACTTGCCAGTCTTCGCGATGTCAATACTGGACTGGTTATTTTATTGTATACGCTATTAGTTTTAATATCCTGGAAACGTTCTGTCGACAAAAAGTAAGGGCTTGCAATTCAAAACACCGGATGACATAGCTGGTATTTTCAAACACGCTGAACACCCTCACTATATGGATTTACGGTCTTTGGTATGATGACACGAGAATATCCACATTACCCAATTACTTTATCACACCCCGGGAAACTTTAGAATTATTCCGACCTACCGACGAACGTCTGTTTGTGTCGGCTTTAGATAGACAACGTGGTTGCACTTTTAAACAGTTTGTTTAATGATTTTGCATGTGTTTCAGACAAGACCCTCAGTACGGCCAAAGGCTTCTACATCCCTGGTGGGTCGCGCTTCAAAGGCGCCGTTAGAAGCCTCAAGTCATGTCAGCGAATCTGTTCAAATACCCCGACCTGCTTCGCTGGCGACTACTCCAAGAAAGCTCGGTCGTGCCACATCCATACATTTCGCACCGCTTGCAATACACTGAAGTCGCACCCGGGGATAATTCACTTCAAAAAAGTGCCATGCAGTAAGTAAATGCAATAATTAATAGACCGTGACTTGCATTAATCACAGGCAGACGGACATTTGGCAACCTTTCCTTTGGGGCTTACTTTTGCGCCTGCCTTTAAGTTCATCGGCCTCTATGCACCCATCGTTGTGGCCCCAAGATCTGGAGAGTATATACATGTATGCCTAAAGACTTGAACGTTTTGCTTGCGAGACTTATCAAATTTCCACCGGCCGCGGTTTCAAAATGTCGCTGTCCGTTCAAATCGAAAGCACGTAGCCCCACGAACTAATAATACACGCAGCAATTCGTTGAATCTCCTTTACAGCAGGTGCCCATTTTAGACCGTGCGATTCTTTGTCTAAGGTGACACGAACCGAAGTAGGCCCAACATCAGTTTAATGTAGAGTGACTATGTATTTAAATTGTAGTGATGTCGCGGTGGGCGATTGTTATTATAACTATTTATTATTAGTCCCTAATACGATTTCAGAAAAGAGGCCCACCATCCCACCCCAGGGCTTTACATTGAACCTCGCGTTTAGCAGGCGCCAAGCTGAGGTCTTCGCCAAGGCCCAAGACTGAACCATAGCGGGTGACATTTCTCCACGACAACCTTTGCACCTGTCGTTTCATTTGCTTCACTCTTGATCATGTTTTATAATGTGTTACAGCTTCTTAAAGAAATGGGTGTAGCTAATATGCATTTGCTAAGTAGTTATTGACTCTCCTTGCGATATGGCGCGTAATTTAGTTTTACGACGCCCCAGGGACAGAGTAAAATTTTAACACCAAGATTGAAATGCATGATCAAAAGTTTAAATTTGTCAAAACTGCCAATTTAATCAGACCGAAGTAATTTTCAGACCTGTTTCTACGTGATCGACACCTGGTAGTGATGTTATGAACTAGCTACGTATTATACATATTGATTCTTTAATCCTAGATTAATTGGGGCTTAGCCGTGGCGCAGTGGTTAGGGTAGTCGACAATAAATATGCTTGTTAACCGCAAAATACCGATTGAAGTTGGTGACTAGTTTCACGGGTTCGAATGCCTGGCTTGACATTTTTTTCTACGTTTACTTTTGAACGCTTGTCTTCTTTTCTTGGTTTCTGGATGCCTAACAGTTTTCTAACTTTACAACCCACTTGGAAAAGTCTCATCTTTGTAACATGATAATTACATAAGTTACTAGAGTACACTTCAACTGAATAAACCTACACGTCGCATAACCATAGCCAAAACGAGTTCGACTCTCTCGGGTGCAGTTTCAAACTAGCGTACCAATTTTGTTGTATTTGCATTTTTGATCATTTGTTTTGTTTGGGTTTTTTGTTGTTGTTGTTTTTGTTTTTTGTTGTGTGTGTGTGTGTGTGTGTTTGTTTTTTATTTTTTTTTGGTTTGCTTTTGCTTTTTTTATTTTGTTTGTTTCTGTTTTGTTTCGTTTTTTAATTTATTGGTCTATTAATGTTTCTTCTAAATGTCAGTCAAACAATGTTAAGTAAAGTAATAGCTTCTTGAACCTATTCCAGTTCTGCAACCCTTATTAACTTGTGTATTTTACCTTTCAGGCAAACTGTCTTTCTATAGCTAGTCAAACCCCGCCCGAGATCTGAGCGGCATTTCTTGTGTTCTATTTATGCATATCTCCGTCTGTTATGCATGTATGTGAACAAATCGTATTTGGGCGAAGATTTTGAGCTACTTTGAATATCAAACTCATGTTATCGCATATTTAAATCCCTTATATCTTATAAGAAAGGAGCAGGGTTGGCGCATATAATGCGTTTGAACACCAATAGAAAGTGCTATGTTGGAAGTCCAACTGCACAATTAGATTTGACCTAGAGCTATACCTTGAAGGGCAACTAGGGGTCAAATGTGGTTACTCGTTTGACCCTTATTTCAATCGCCATACCAGACTGGAATTTAGCGAAAATCTTTGCATATAAGCTTTACATTTTTGAGGGGGTGGGGGGTGGGGGCTTTTGCACCATTGTTCCCATTTCTAATGATTGAGCGTTCTCGATTGAGTTTATGAATTAATTGCGACGTCATTGGCATAGGAGGAACATGCTTGCGAGCTGGGAGTCACTTAAAAAACACGTAGCTTTACACCTTAAATTATACATTACAAGCCCTGAGGCGAGCCCATTTTGGCAGTCATCACTACTAGTAATTGCTTACGTAATTATGTGTCCAGTTATAAATAGCAACGATTCACGAGTGTTGGCAATGTCGCATAATCTGTCCATAAAGGGGACTCATTTCCCAAGTGGACCGTTTGTGGCTTGCTAGCAAATATTTTCATGTATTCTTCATTGGATAAAACTTGGCCAACAGTTACCGTGCAAGTATCACAGTGCCCCCAGAGAGTAGCTTAAATGAGGGAAATATTTATATATGCAATAATTCTTACACCAGTCCATTCATCTGCCCCCAGCGTTACCGGAAGTAGATGCCGGGACACGGCGGGCGGAACTCAATTTGGGGAAACAGTTCTTCCGAGGAATTGAGTATTCCTACATCAAGAGTTTTCAGGCCTGTCTGAAGAAATGTGCCACAGCCGGGTTAGGGGTCACTGCGGAACTGGCTGACAGGTTAAGTCATGTCAATACATCGAACTGCTGCTGCTATGACTGCCTTTGCTGCTATTACTGCTGATGCTTACTGGTGATGCTGCTACTACTACTTGATGCTGCTGCTACTACTACTACTACTACTACTACTACTACTACTACTACTACTACTACTACTACTACTACTACTACTGCTGCTGCTGCTGCTGCTGCTGCTGCTGCTGCTGCTGTATTATTTGTTATTAGTATTAAGGGATCTTTTTTTACTGACTTGGACTTCTTTCCAGTGATGATCTACTTCACGGATTACACGCTGGTACAGATTGTTGATGTTAGAGCATTGGCAAAAACTTAACACGCCTTCCGCTCTGCAGTCATTTGATTAATATGCTAGTTCCAAATTTACTGTCAAAGAATCTCTTCTTTTCAGTGTGCAGCGTGGGGTGCAGAGAGCAGCCTCCCCGTGGCGCACCCTGGGTATCAGGTCTTGTCGGACATTTTGTTCAGACTTGGCCTGATAGCGAATGCTCTCACACAGTGCAGTTCTTATTGGAGTTCTCAGAT
>JAAUYG010017956.1_pt1 | contig 14679 bp, 3 predicted proteins | sample 7278091 | NCBI WGS metagenome assembly JAAUYG01 (sample SAMN14350201, study PRJNA611818) | marine sediment metagenome | isolation source: surface marine sediment (0.6m) | place: French Polynesia: Moorea | collected 2018-08 | reverse complement strand
CTCCTCCTCCTCCTCCTCCTCCTCCTCCTCCTACTACTACTACTACTACTACTACTACTACTACTACTACTACTACTACTACTACTACTACTACTACTACTACTACTACTAGAAAAAGAGAGCATGCACGTCACATACCTCGTGTGCATATTATGTTATTTTATTTTACTTTTCCCATTCTGTCAGTAAATCGTTCTTTCCATTGATCGCACGTGTCGTGTTTGTATCGAAATGTTAGTAGCAGGGGCATTATCTAAAGTATCCAAGAGAGATCCATATCAAATCTTCTTGTATTTACTAACTTGGTGCCGCTAAATCGTTTCATTTTTGATAGGGTGCAATGGACATGGTGCCACTATCTCTTTATCTTTATCAGTAAAATAACTGTTTCTACATGGATAAACCACAAAACATATTTTACATGCTGGTAACAAAGTTCACAATAACAATGCATGGCCCTCCTATCCCCCCCCTCCTCCCCCCCGGTGTGTGATGAGCAGACGTTTTTCAAGCAAACGCCCAGTTTAAGTTTGGTTATTGACGGTAATCCCGTTCGCCGACGTGAGTGGCAACCGAGAGTTTGAAAATGGCGTCGAAAATTGAAAACATAGTGAAAATGCAAGATAAATTTACAATTTATTTCAAAATGCTTCAACCTCAATCAATTATTATATCATGACAAAGAACAGCGTGTCGGGTGTAGTAAGTATAGGTGAAATTTATAACTTGTTCTTGGTTATTAACCATAAATATGCTGTATGAGTGTCATTCTGTAGCGGGAAGCTTGCATGCATGCATGCACCAGTCTCAACATGCACACATGCACATATTACCTGTTACGCGACACATACCAGCATACCATTCCACGTTCTCAATGTAGCTCAAATACGTTTATATATATAATCGGGCTCTGATAACTTACTGATTGACAACTTGATTTTGGACTTGCAGCCCGAAGGCTATGATGTCCTTCTGATCCACTTGTGTCGTTGTGATGTTTGAAAACGATATTTATTTAATTCTAATTGAAAGGTAGTCCAGTGGACTAGGCCTACCTTTCAATTAAATGCATTGTAACAAACGTTAGGCATACTTTGTGTCCTTCTCCGGCTTTTGGCAGTTGTGTCTGCGCCCTGGGGCCAATACTTTTTATTGCACTACAGCCGTACATGTGGTCGTACCAGTAAGCATTGTCACAAGTATCCCTGGAGGCCCCAGAATAGCACAGAACAGGACTAGTTAGGCATAGCATTAACCTTTGGTATAATATATCTTGTATTACCCAGGTTTACCCTCTGTTGAGTCTGTGGCATCCACTGACTGCGCCTTACTGTTACCTTAACTGTTGGCAGTAGAAACAACACAGTCACAAGTTGAATAGCATAAAGCTCTCACCTTGATATAGGCCTTTTTGGCCCAATGGAAAACTATGTGTTAACCCACTCTGACAGTGTAGTTTGTGATTTAAGTGTTTCCTCAATCCTCAGTGATCAGGTGACAAGTAAATCATGCAGACAGCCAGGCCTACTAAGCAGAAAGTGTCTTTAAGAGTTCCGAGAATTATACAGACTTTTTTAGCACATTGCTCTGGGTGTCATCGGAGACTTTTGTGATTTCCTTTGGGACTGTACCTTAGTAAATTTCCTATAAGGATTAACTGTTGAGGTTTTCTTTAAAATCCCAGTTCTACCTACAGCTACAGATCGATGTGCCTTGATCAGCAAGGATGCAGCAGGCTAATCTATGGCTGACAGTTGCCCTGCAGCCAGCAAAGTCCACAGGTTTTTCATTGGATACATGCGTGGCTGTTGTAACGTCACATCCACACAAATGAATTGCACAGTCACTCCACATGTTCCAGTCTCAGCAGTCAACATGGTCAACACAACTTTCGAAAGTGTATGTGAATGAACCAGTCATTGCTTAGCTACTGCATGGTTCCGGGAACCAGTGTGCTTAATATACATGTACAAAATATTCCCTTTACCATTACCATGATTACCCTTGCTCCAAACATTTTAAAAATGGTATAGAGAAGGGGTGCTACTGGGATTGGATTTGCTAGATTGGTAGAGATTACCAATATGTATAATTGCGCTGCGGCTAACTTTCATGTCTTCTGTCAAAGTGGAAATAACTGTACATTACATATCATAGTTATATTATATATATCTAATTTTTTGCAGTTGCATAATCATGACAATCACTGATAATTGCAACTTTGTATTTTGCAGAACTTGAAGTTTGACCTGGATATCGACACTAAAATGTTGAACGGATGAAGTCCCTATGCCAGTGGTAGAGAAGCTGACAAACCGTATGCAATACCAGAGGGACAAAAAACATAAGAGAATTGATGATGGCTGATTGTCTTTATGAATGCCTCAAAGAGGCTCACTTGGAGAAGTACTATGCAGTGTTCGTACAGCAAGGATTGCGTCATTGCGAATCCTTACTGGGGTTGTCCATGCAAGACTACAACAGGTATGGAGTGGTAGTGATGGCTGATAGGCTTCGTCTGTTCAAGCTTATACAGATCATCCGCACTGTGCAGTCAGAGGGAATATACTGCAAGCATGGTGTCGAAGACCCGAAGCATGGCGTAATGACACAGGGGACCGTGCATACAGTAGGGGGAATCCAGAGAAACCATTCCCATGATGGACACACCAACAGTGGGCAGTTGCAACAAAATGGTCATGCTGGGCTAATAGCCGACAGGCAGACTCAGGTTATTACAGATTCCCAGAGGCCTGTCCGGGTGGAATTTGCACCAGGACCAATGACTTCCCAGATCTCGCAGCCCCAGGCTTCTCAAAAAGCAGTGCCAGTGGCATATCGCGTAGAAAACCACAAGGCACCCTCCAAGCCGGTTTTCAGAGAGAAACCTCTCTTTGACATGAAATCTGTAAAGAAATCACCAGAGGTTGTGTACAAGAAAGGATCCGATACTCCTGTGTTTAAATGTCGGAAGACTTTACGATTTTCAGACTCAGATCTTGAATCCGATGAGGACAACGTTGCTGCCACCAGTTCTAATTCTGGTAAACATTCCCGGGAAAGGGTTTCACAAAATTTCGGTTCTGGTGCTGATCACACAACTTATGGTCAGCAGCAAAATTATCATGTTCAGACAAATAGCAATTTTGTTCATCCTCAGAAGTCGGCACCCAGTAGTCTTGCCAATGTCAGAACTGATGACAATTCTGCTGTTGTAAGGCAAGCTCATCAACCCAAGGCATTTTTCATAGAGTCTGGTGCTTTAACGAACCGTGATGCCTTGCTTTCATCCGCCAGGAACGCTGGGCTGGCAAGTGATAACCCACCAGAAAGATTCCAACCCAGTCAGCCTCAACCAGTCATCAAGAAGAAGCCCCCAGTTGAACGCCATGCTTACTTTCCATCTGAGGAATCCAAAGACTTTGACAAGCCTGCCTACATTGAGAAAGTTTACCATAATGGGGGATACAACTATGGGATTCCACAGGACAAGGAAGACAGCCTGAAGAGTTTTCATCGATCCAACCTAACCAACGGAAGCATCCCAACTCAGGAAAAGAGCGCCAGTGAAGAGAAGATTCGAGTCGTTGTTCGGAAGCGACCACTGACTGCCAGAGAAATGAAGAGGAAGGAGCTGGATATCATAAAAGTGCCCAACCGGAAAACTTTAACTGTTGATGAGAGCAAACTGGCAGTGGACCTTACAAGGTATATTCATCAGGTTAGTATAGCAAACATGGCAAACGTACATGCATAGATCATGTAGATGTTCTGTTTGGTCTCAGTCATGTTAAATAACATGATGTTTTACTGTAGCTGAGACTGGATATTGGTAGCTTTTCCCAAGCTTTTGGCCATCACAGGCCACACATCCTGGAGGCCTGACGTTACCACCCCAGAAGAAGGCCAGTGATGGCTGAAATCTCGGGAACAGCTACATGTACTACTCCCGGCCGGTAGTACCAAAGTAGTCTAATATGCAGTCTCAGCTAGAATGGTAAAACTTCATGTTACGGTAAATGTATGCTTTATGCATGTAAGTGTATGCATGTGAGTGTCAATATATAAATGGTTCCTTAGGACTGGTATATTACATGTAGTACATGCTTCATCTGAAGAATCAATGTTAAGATCAAGTTCCGAGCAACTTCATTGTTATTAGAGCAGACTGTAAGCATGTGATACATTTGCTGAATGAGCAGTGGTCATGAGAATGTTCCACCTTATTTTACCTGTTCAAACATTTTTTTGAACTTTTTATATTTACATTTAATAATACATGTACCATTGTTACTTTAAGCATTTTAAAGAACTTTTAAGCATGTGTTAAGAAAGTGGATTTCCATAGATATATTACACGTTATTACTTTTGGATACATGAAATTCTGTTCTAACGTCATGAATGCATTTCCCAAGTTGATGTAAACTTGATACTCTACACAAAAATGCAATGTCAGAATTCAAAATTGGAGCAGTCGTAATGGTCAGTGGTAAACATATAACGGTATGCTTTAGCTTATATGTGGTTTTGGTATACATGTCTTCTAGTATTCAATTAGTGTGATATTCTTTCAGCATGTCTTCTGTTTTGATGAGGTGTTTGGTGAAAGCTGCAGCAATGAAGATGTTTATGACAATGCTGTCCGTCCATTGGTCAAATGTGTATTTAATGGGTAAATATGATATTCCTTTGAATACGTTAGACATGCTAGGGTACTTACAAGTACATATAGTATATAGCATGATATAGGAGTTGTGTATGTGGTATATATACCTACATAATCTACATGATACAAAAAAATTCCTTGTAAAATGTATGCCAGATAAGATTTATCATGTTTATTACTACTTACAAAATATATAGCTGCTAGCTGCATGTGAGCTACCTATGAGCGGTATGATTCATCAGCGTAAAAATACGATTCAAGTACATGTATATTTATATATCTGATTGTATATCCGTGAGAGTTTCCTAACTATCCTTGATTGTGTACTCAACTGACTGATGCAATTATCATTAACCTTTTATGATATTTGATATGTGCATAATATATGGTTTGTCCAAAAAGTTAATAATTTCTAAGAATAATTTCTGAAATTGAATCCTGCCAATTTCAGAGGCAGTGGTACCTGTTTTGCCTTTGGCCAGACTGGAGCGGGGAAGACTTTCACCTTGCTGGGCAGTCGCTCTGTACCCGGCATGTACTATCTGGCTGCCCGGGATATTTTCAGCAACCTTGACCCTGGCGTTCGTGTGTGGGCAAGCTACTACGAAATTTACTGCGGACAGCTGTATGACTTGTTAAACAAACGACGAAAGTAAGTGTAAAATTATAGCGTGCATGGAAATTTGGTAGTCCTCTATCATTGTTTATATTAGTTCAAATAGCCCATAAGTACCAGTAATAAAAATAATAATTTGCTCAGAAAAATTAAATACACATTACAGTTACTGGGTGCATGTTGTACATGTTGTACATGTTGTAACTGTAAATGAAATCCAGTTATACAAAATCATATATCTGTCACTCTTAACAGCATATTATAGCCATATATTTTCATTTATATCTTCTGTGTTCTTTAAAGTTAAAGCTTGTGGTGTATGAAAGAAATCTTAAAACACTGCTGTAACAATAAAATAACTCCCACGATAACTTCCACTACCGGTGGGGTCCAGATAGCCTATGTAAACTGATGGCAAATACACATCAATTCTCCGGTCTTCAATTCGTCTTTTTTTGTTTGAAGATTGAGTGTACGGGAGAACAGCAAGCAAAAGGTGTGTATAGCTGGCTTGATGGAGACCCAGGTTAGGGAGGTTCGCCAGATGGTCCAGGTGGTGCAGTACGGTAACAGCAGCCGTCGTACCGGTAGCACTGGCGTCAATGTCCACTCGTCACGGTCCCACGCGATACTGCAGATGGAGCTTCGCGATATGACGGAGAAGAGACTGGGCCGGTTTGTGCATAGGATATACTTAGAATATACTTAGATTGCTTAGTGCCACCCCCTTCACCCACCCCCACCCCCAAAAAAGCAAGAAAGTAAAAATTAAATAATAGATTAAATACTTAAATACATGTATATAAAACAAAACAAAAGAATCAATTTGTTTGAAATACATTACTCATTGTCTTTGGGTGCTCAAGGTTGGGTTTGCGTTGCTGTGTGTATTGCATCCTTGCAACTTTCAAGTGAAAATTGAAAGGCCCTAATGGTTTACAGTATTTATGTGCATACATGCAAATAAACATGACAAGTTGAATATCCACTCATTTTAATATTGCAAATTATTACCATGATTACCAGTAACAACATTTTCTGTGAATTTGCCATGGATGCAGGAGCATTAGCGGAGAAGCAGCACAGAAGACAGTGCATGAGTGGGAGTAGAGAATAAAAGTGGCACTCGCTACTTTATAAAATTCTACTTGTTTTATGGGAATAAATTTAATACATATTTGTACATCTTCATTTACAGATTGTCATTCATTGACCTGGCAGGGAGCGAGAGGGCTTCAGACGTGACCGGGTTTAACAGACAGACAAGAATGGAGGGTGCGGAAATTAATCAAAGTCTTTTGGCCGTAAGTATATTTCCAAGAGCCGAAGAGGTCGCATATCTGTATGCATGTAGTGTATCTGGAAAAATTTGTTTGCCAACACTGCAGCAATTGCTGTAAATAATCAGTATCAGCAAATGTCGAAAAATATATCATTGACTAAAAGGGCATGAGTTGCATGATACTTGCACTTGCAGGCATAGTAATAAAAAGCACATCTTATCTATTTGTCCTTCTTACTGCAGTATACAGAGGTCGAGCTCAGAAATTTCAAAATTTCTACTGGAAACTGAACGCACATTGTATTGGAGTTTATTTATCACAATTTTCCTTTATTAGCAGTTACCTTATTGTTAAGATTTCCAATAGTCATCGAGGTACGAAGAATGTATACATTATATACAGTCTATGAAGAATACTTACATTATATGTGTATTGGCTAATTTATGCTGATTATAAGTTTGTGTGTGTGTGGGAGTAACTTGTTTATTTTATTGAAGTGATGTTTTTGTTTATCTTTATAGCTGAAGGAGTGTATCAGGAGCATAGATCAGGACAGTCGGCACACGCCATATCGACAAAGCAAGCTGACACATATTCTGCGAGACTCCTTTCTTGGAAATGCTCACACCGTGATGATCGCAACGGTTTCACCAGTTCTCTCAGCCTGTGAAAACACGCTAAACACTCTACGATACGCCGACCGGTATGATATAAATCTAACCCATGCGTCATGGGGCTATCCCATTAAAGATTATGGGGGGTGGGGTGGACCTGAAAAATGTTAAGCCTCCCTTCAGGACATATCTGATAAGACTGATTTTGCTGCCTAATGGGGCAATTTTACTTGTGAGAAAATTTTCGTTCTGCAACTGCTGTTTACTAATGATCTGACATTGGGGTGGAATGTGTGGCCAAACACTTACACATTATCATGTCACACCCCATTACATGCAATAAGCCAATAATTCACAAAATTAATAGGAAATTATTTTATTATTTTTTTAAATATACATGTACTTAAGAGTATTTGTGTGTATTTTGACTTATTACTGGTAGACAATTTCAGCCAAGCTGGATATATTTAATATGAGACTACATAGGTGGTTGATTTTTTGATCACAAGTAAAAAAAAGTCAAAGAAAATCAAGAAATTCTTGTTTATTTTCAGAGTTAAAGAACTCAAGCACACGGGCCTGAGTAGTTCCATCGGGTCTGCAAAAACCACCCCAGCCAATGGTGGGCTGAACAGCGGAATGACGAGCAAGGTCACACCGAAGGCTGGTTGTGATTCTGCGCCGACCAAGACACCCAAGAAGACCACTCCATGTCTGTTTCATCCTTCAAAAATACAGTTTTCGTCCACGCCTAAGGTGAAGGATGGACATAGGCCTCTACTGAATGGAGCCGGTGGGGATGCCAAGCCTGTGTTTAACATCAGTGAAGTTCTGCAAGACGGCAGTGAAAGTCCCATTAGCGGACATCGTCTAAACAGCTTTGAGAGGGATAGAAAGAGCAATGATGTGTTTGAGGAAGTTGCGGCAGCGATTGGAGAAGATGGAAAGAATGGGTCGAGCGGGCCACAGACAATCCACAAGGAATTGAATGGATCTTCACTAAACAAGGGAAGAAGTTCTGATGGAGTTCCTGTGGCATTTACTATGGAGAAAGTGCCTTCGCTTGAGTCATTGCCGACCTCTGCAAGATCCACTCACAGTAGTCAAGCGCCATCTCACAGTCGTAGTGATTCAGCTGTGGGGCGGGATACAAGCGGTGGATCCTGCAGAAAATCTCTGCGGTTTGAGACTGAGGATCTTCATCAGGATCTTCTGGATTCTGCACAGAGGACCCCACGTTCAATTTCTGGAAATATCATTCATGGTTCTGTCAAACAAGAATCAAACGAGAGCCGAGATAAAGCAATGCAGGCATCTGATAACTCTTACGGGTCTCAAAAGATGGCGAACACCAGTGACGCAAACTCTGTCGGTAGGACTACTGGCAATCATGGTCCTAGTGATTTGTATCAAACATCGTCATCAACATCAGCCAGATCTCATCAAAACCTGGAAATCAGTTTACGGCACTCTCAGCAAAGTGATTCAGAGCTACGAGAAACTGAAGTTAGATCAAGTCACAGGAGCATGTCTTCTGATGGCTCCAGTTCCCAGTCACATAGGGATTCTGCCAGTCAGTCACAACGTTCAGAAGATGACATCATTCGAGAACATAATGAAATTATTCATCACCTTGAGTCTGTGCTCGGTAAGGCCAAGGCAGTGATACAGAGGGCGACTCCAAACAGTTCCTTTGAAAAGGGTCACGTTGAGTTGGAGGACAGTCCTGTTCATGACAATGTCTATCATCGAGATGCGGCCAGCAGCAGAGGATCCAGTGACAGTGGCATTGCCACCAGGACCGACGATGTGACCTCCGCTTCCAGCGATGTTCCAGAGAGCGAGCATCTTGTCACCAAGCAGAAGGTTCTGGAAACTGTAAATAGGAAACTCAAGGAGGCCATCACCCAGTGCGAAGATAAATTAGATACAGCAACAGAGAGTAAACCTCGCTATACCCAAGGAAATTATGCTCATGGGTTCAGCCCAGCTATGGAAGAGCAACCCGAAGTGACTGCTGGGGAAAAAACATTGACCAGCGACAGTCACGCAAAGGAGCAACGTTCTACTGGGGCCAACATGACTGCAGGCTTGAGGGTCGATACTGGATTGTCATTGGAAGCTACAGCTCACGTGGAACTATCTCACTCTCAGACAGGTAACCATGGTAACAGCTCTGCACCAGAACAGCAAGGAGAGGCATTGTCTCAGAAACATGACAGGAAGCAGTGGTCAGAGCAGCAGAGATATCTAGAAATGCTGGACAAGGCTGTGGAAGGGCAGACGACCTATGCCACGCTAATCCAGCAAGGAGACGTCGCAGATGCTGGACACGAAAGGCTGTCGCACCCGAACAATGACAAAAAACCGACAGCCTTCACAGAAGTTCTGACTGAAAGTCAAAAGGCACAACAACATCTTGCCAAGAACATTGAACAAAATGCACAGTGTGAGGTGCATCAAACCAACAATGGTGCGAAAAAACATACCGAGCAGCCCTTGAAGCAGAGTGATGCTTTTATTGGGGAGAGTTCCGATTCACAGGAGAGAGATCATTCAACTGACCAAGTTTGTACCTCATCTGCACCATTCAGGCCAAAACAGCTGCAAGCTGTAGACAAGAGAGCATTCAGTGACATGTTGGGATCTCCGTCCAATTTTAGGTCAGACAATCCACAAGCAGAGCAGCAGCACTTGTTGCTAAAGGCTCAGAAGAGGCTATTTGGGGATTCTGACAAGCTACTGAATCCGACGTCATTTGTAGCCAGTAATAGGGAGAGTTCCTGGGGGAGTGTCTTGAAACAGACTGCTGGGACAGAATCGGCGACATCCAGTGAAAGAGATCAAATTGACAACAATCTGAAAAGCACGACAAAAAGCGAAACTTGTGTGCATGAGGCTCCTAATAGGCAACAGATCTTCAATAGGGATAAGATTTCAGAAGAGCATCCTCATTCTCAGCTGCCTTCATCCAGTGTCACCAGCCTTCCGAACGATACTTCGACAGCTGGTGCTAAACTCATGCAAACAAGGAAGGCTAACGTGGCTGCTGCTCTGCAAAAGCACATTTTGGTTTCTCAATCGCAGCGACCTCATGACAACCCAGCGAATGCAAAATCCAAGTTGGTGGTTCATCAGAACAGTGCGTTCACCAAGGTCACTGTTGCTGCTGGAAACTCAGGGGCTGGTCCCCACCCCAACAATCAACCTTCGGAACTGAACCTTCTGGTTCAAACCCTGAAGAAGGGACCCAATGCATGGCCGCAGGGACAAGGTGCTGTATCTCAAGCACAGGAATTAAAGTCAAAAGCTGACAGGCAAGAAGCCGGTGACGGTGGGACACTTTTTGTGCCAATTCAACCTCAACCGGCGACGCATGTCGAAAGCAAAGAAAACAAAGTGCCAGTACCAACGTCAAGTCACAGAAACTTTATTCAAAAGACACACAGTCCTGTATCTAGCAAGCCAATGGTGAACGGTGCAGACTGTAGCGATAAGGGTCATACTTCTAAACACACCCATGCTTTAGCAGTTCACCCGCCAATCAACGGCCTCATATTTCCAGCGGGCGATGTGCTCCATGGAGTGAGTGAACACGTGGTTCCACCTGGTGACTTGAATGGAGACAAGGGATCCCAGATGACTGTAATGACCCCCGAGTCCTCGGAGAGGAAGCAAGAAAAGGGAGCTGTGGAAAGAGAAGTTGCCGTGGATCACAGAGTTGGTCAAACAGGGTTCACAGAAGATTTGCAAGAAGAGTAAGTGTATGCTCAAAGATGAATTTTATCCCTGGGTGAATCATACATAATGCACTATGGTAAATATTATGAAATTTTGTAAGCTCAAACTTACTTGATTGTGTTCCTGGATTATTGCTAATAATAATAGCTGACCAGCTCTCGGTGTACGAACCAAGTAAAGTTTTATGTTGTTTCTGTTGATAAAGTACCTATTTATATTCCTTTAATTTCTAGTAAGTTATATGTACAATATGTTTTACTGCTTTTCATTATAAATGATGTTTTTGTGAATAAGAAAGCCTTAATTTTAAAAAGTAAGCATAATATTATTCAATTATTTAGCATTATTTTACATGTTTTACTAGTAAGCAGACTAAAATTGTAGATGTTGCCTGGCTTTTATCATGTTTATGCAGTGAAATCTTTTCAAGTCAGAGCCTAAAGACTTGACGAAAGTGTCTCATAAAATATAGTTTTGTGTGTGTGTTTTTTTTTTACGTGTAAAGGGTTCCAATAAGGTATCAATATTGAAACTGTGGAAAATCGCTCTACAGTGGAGATTTTAATTGATCTTTTAAATGTTGCAGCATACAGGGCCTATACACATGTACTAACTTAATTAGTACATGCATATATTGTATATATTGACTGGCCCTGGATGCTGCTACATCAATGTACATGTACTTTAGCCCTCCCCCTGCCCTTTATCAGGACACTCCTGCCAATAATTCGGTCTACATTAGAGGTGTCCTTTGACGAAAGCGCCTGTTAATTGTGTTCATAATATTTGTTCTCGTAATTTTTGCGGTTCTTCCCAGAGAGTGACCATAAGGTCAGGGACTACTTTATCGGTATGCCACATCATGCACATGTTGCTGGCATACATACAGTTAAAATGGCATCTTTCCTTTCCTCCAGCGTGTTTCTGGCTCATGAAGACCACCTGGCCCAGGTTACCATGGCCTGTAAGCAGGAGATGAAGTTACTATTGGCAGTCAAGATGGAGGAGCTGGTAAGTGAAAATCATACCATGCATTTACAGTAGCCCCCCTCTAATAGGGACACCTATTCTATTCAGCCAAACAATTCTGTCCTTATTAGAGAGGTTTCCTTTGATGAGAGGGAGTACTACACACATTCATAATACTTACTGCCAAGAATTTGTGTCCTTTATAGTTGAGTGTTCTCTGTAGAGAATGTCCTTTAAAAGAGGGTCACTGTATTTAAAAGAAAGTCTTGTAGAGGAGTGTATAAATATCACCATTGGAAACACTCTTAAAACATACATTTTAGTAAGTGTACAGCAGTTATGAACATGATGATTTGCCTTTGTCTAAAACACAGTGCAGGACTGGAGTTCTCAAAGCTACTTAAGTCTACGATTTGACTTAAGTAAGATTCTTAGCTAATTACATTCATTAGATTGATCGCTTAAGTCAAAACTTAGACTTAAGTAGTTTTGAGAACTCTGACCTTGATTTGAGTACAGTAATTGTTAACCTTGTATTCACATAGTGTGCATGTACATGTATCAGGAAATTTTATTTAGAGAAACCGTAAAATAGTACCGAGTAGTTTTACATCTGCAATAAAGGCTTTCCACAGTATGACTAGAGTAATAATTGAGGGCTTGAATGAAATCTAAATTCCAAAGCATGAATAATAAAGGTTACTAGTTACCGAATAGCAACTGATTATTGATTACACATGCACTAATGGTAACCAACAATTATAAGCTTAGGATATAAAATAAGTTTTTGATGCCATTGCCAGACACATAATACGTTGTTTAAATCTGTACACTCAGTGGTAATGTCAGTGCCACTGCTATTACATGTACAGATGTACATGTTCTATATGTATCACTCCAAGTTGATAATGAAGTATATCCAAGAATTTTATTTTTTACATACCAATACTCATTATTCTGGTAAATCCCATTTAGAGTACTGTGCCTTTTTGCGGCTGTACATCATGTTGTAACTTGTGCATGTATTGTTCAAAGTTGTAAACCCCCACAAATCCTTTTGTGTCTCTTTCAGTCATTCGATGATTATATCCATCAACTTAGCGACTTGCTGACAATCAAATTGGAATCGTTGAGAAGGTTACAAGCTCAGCTGGCTGAGTACACGGGCGTTGCAGTTTCTGAACAGCATCATTAGTCACACATGTACATTATTTTTTTAAATGTGATAACTTGATACAAACTTCCATTTGTTGCATGTTCCGGAGACTGAGTGATTAACTATTATTGTGATTGCTATGTATGGCCATTAGTGATTATTCTGTTTAGTTGAAGCTTACTTGTTTATGTTGGCAAGACTTGTTATGCAATGGAGTCCAACTGACTGTTAAAAGTGCCGATCTTCTAATCTAATGGGATGTATTACCACATATTTATGATATTGTAGCATATAAATATGTAAGCGTATTCAAATATGTAAGTGTATTCATGTTATTTATCTTGTAAACACCAAAGTGAGCTCAAAAGACCTACACAATATGAACAATGTTATGGGGCCAATGGAATGTCACAAGTGTACTTACATGATGTATGTGACACATTTAGTATGATACGCGTTATTGACGTACATGTACATCATGTACAATAGTTTAATAAATTCATTTTGTGTGTTTGTCGAAAGACTATGGAACTATAGCATGTGCACGACTGAATTCTTATCAACTTATTTGTACACTGTGCTAGTGGCAAAGATGGTTCTTTCTCAGGATATTACCTGCTGTGAACTAAGTAACTGCACATGTTGCAAGTGTCCTTGGAAAGGCAGTTGCATGTATTGTGGATATTTTGTGTCAAATTGATACATGTACTCATAAATTAGTATCAGTGTTGTAATATTGTCTTTAAATTCACCAGTGTCTTGCACCTTAGACTACAATGAAATACGACCAGCAAATTGAAGTTTTAAACATTTAGTTCTATCAGGATATGTGTGCATTATACTCAATGTGCTGGTACCATACACTGCAGTGCACTGGCATTTACAGTGATACACAGAGATCCTTTTGTTTGGGGACTATATGTGCATATCCTCATTTCTATTTTTGATTTCATGATTTTGAATGTAAAACCTGCGTCCGATGTCTGCGGATGCCTTCTCGCAATAATCTGAAGTCTCAAAGCTGCTAAGCATGATAAAAGGCTAAAAGCTACAAATGTTTTTGTGTAGCTAAACTCAGACTACGGTATGCAGACATGGTTAGGTATATGTATGTGTACATAATGTATGTACCCATGCGTAGAATGCACAACCAAAGTCAACATTCCGGTACCAGTAGTCCGCTTCATGCTGACAGAATATTAGCTAGTACAGTGGTCCCTTTATTTTAAGACCACTCTGATTATAAGACCAGAGAATCTTGTCCCAAAGTGTGATTTTGTGTGCTAGTGAACCTTACAATCCAGCTACAATATAAGACCACAATTCTGATCAATGCCTAGTCTCAAAATAGAGGAACCAGTGTATAGCTCTCAACCTCAACAGCAACGAAGGGAATGGTGCTGCTTTCTCAGGTTGATTACCAAATGAATATATGGGAAAGTAAAAATGAAAGAGTACATATGTAATTGATATAAGGTATCTTGTGAGCTTTCTGGGCTGATAACACACATTGCCACAGTACATTTGTATTGCTTTTAACTACGCTCACATCAGGTCCTAACTTTTGCATGATCGTAGCAGAGAATGCAGCACCAGCTAATAACCGGCGTTAAACCCCCTAAAACGCCGTAAT
>JAAUYG010300675.1_pt1 | contig 14682 bp, 13 predicted proteins | sample 7278091 | NCBI WGS metagenome assembly JAAUYG01 (sample SAMN14350201, study PRJNA611818) | marine sediment metagenome | isolation source: surface marine sediment (0.6m) | place: French Polynesia: Moorea | collected 2018-08 | reverse complement strand
TTAACGCTTGTTGTAAAGCTGACCCGCTATTTCTTCCCGCTTATCGTGGACTTAGAGAGCAAATTAGAAATAGAGGAAAACACGCCGGTGGACTTGTTATTGCGAAAGATATGTCAATCGTCCCAATGGAAAGGGCGACGTCTAAAAACTCAGAAATTGTAGCGGCTTGGCCAGAAGGTTGGAATAACGAGCTTAGTTTTGCTGGTTTGACCAAGTTTGACCTGCTTGGTGTTAGTTCGCTTAATATTCTGAAAGAATTAGAAGGGAAGTTTGGTTTTAGAGCCCCTCATTATTCTGACGATTCATCCGAAAAAGTTTGGAGAGAAATTTTCCAAGTAGCAAATACGATTGGAGTCTTTCAGTTTGGCAGTCACGGAATTAGAGAGTACATCAAAGAGATTGCTCCGACAAAGTTTACCGATGTAGTTGTTGGTTCTGCTTTGTTTCGTCCAGGTGCTTTACACGCTGGAACTGCTGCTATGTACCCGAAGTATAAGAAATCTCCTCGGTCGCTTCATCCTGATTTAGACAAGTACGTTGAAGAAACATATGGAGTCATTGTCTTCCAAGAGCAAGTTATGCAAGTTATGGGAGACATTCTTGACATTAGTCTAGAGGACGCGGACTTAGTTCGAAAGATATTCTCAAAAGCTAAACCTGGACAAGAAGCTTGGGAAGCTAAAATCGCTAAGATTAAAAAACAGTATTTTGAAAAAGCTGTCGCAAAATATGGTCAATCATTTGCCGACAACTTATGGGCAGAGTTAATGACACACACTCAGTATTCGTTCAATAAAGGACATTCCACAGCTTATGCATATCTCAGTTGGGAGTTAGCTTGGTGGAAGTGCTATTATCCGAGTCATTTTTATGCAGCTCTTCTAAATAGCGGTCCGCTAAATAAAAACGCGATAATGATTGACGCGATTCTAAACGGAATAAAGGTTATGCCTCCAAGAATCAATCAGTCAGGAGTCAAATACGAATCAGACGACGAATCGCTGTATACTCCATTGACTGCAATAAAATACTTTGGCATAAACTCTGCGCTAGCAATCGTAGACGAAAGAACTCAAAATGGCCCGTTTACTTCAGGACAAGATTTTCTTAATCGAGTTCCAAAAAGAAAAGCTAACGCTCGTGTTCGTCGAGGACTTTATATGGTCGAAGCTTTTGAAGGTCTTCCAGCATCTTGCTTAGACTTAAATATTGACCCAATTTCAAAAGACCCAATGGAAGCTTGGAAAATACAGTCAGAGTATATGGACGCTGTTGTGCCCTCAGCAGAAATGATTGCGGAAATCGAAGACGCTGAAGAAAAAGGATACATTGCAGGAATTGTAGTTAAAATCATAAAAATGGAAAGTTCGCATTATGGCAAAGTATGCAAATACATACTCGCTCCTAGAGGAACTTTGAGGACGAAAGGACCTGACGCAAAATACAAAAAAGGTCAGTTCATTAAAGCTACAAAGTACTCCAAAGGAAAATACATCTACGCGGCCGGCGTTTTGGACGGTCCGAGTCTATAAGGAGACTTTATGTTTGTTCGACTAGTTACTGATTCGATATACTCGGAAGACGTTTCATATTTGAGACGTTTTCCAACTTTTTTACTCGACAAAGAGGACGAAAAAATTAGAAATTGGATTGTTAACTTTTTCGATGAATACGGAAAAGTTCCTACATTTCCGACAGTTAAAAAGCAGTTTCCGTGGATTATAGCGCTTGATGAAACAGACGAACCGTTAGCTTATGTTTATGACTCAACTCTAGATGAAATGAAAACTGCGTGGGCATCACACGAATTAGAGAAGTTATCACTAGAAGTTGACATTGGAGAAGTTTCTGACGTTGGAGAAAGAATTTCGGAATTGGCACATATGCTAACTGGACTTTCTTCTGAAGTTATCGCATACGATGAATACGATCGAGATAAACCGCTACGAGAAAGAGTTTTAAAGACAGGAATTAAAGAAATCGATCGAGTAACTCACGGACTAGCAGACGGTGACTTTGGAATTATATTCGGAAGATTAGGTAATGGGAAATCTCTATTAGCAGGACTTATCGCAGTTAACTGGTATAAGCAAGGAAAAAAGGTTTTAGTCGTATCAGCAGAAATGCTGGCAGATGATATTTATTCACGAATGGATGGTACAATAGGTGCCTTTAATCCAAATGTTCTTAGAGACCCATCTGCAGTGGTCCCACAACGTGCAGTAATAGCTCATATAGCTAGAAACTTTGAGGGAAAGATTCTCACAGCTCAACGGGCAGTTGCAACTCCTGGTGCGATACGAGATTTGATTCGAAGATTTAACGTTGACGCCGTCGTAATTGACGGACTTCACCTTATGCGTTCTGACTTCGGAGGAGTGAAAGCTGGTTGGGAAAGACTCAAAGATATTTCTAACGCGATTAAGTTGATAGCTCTTCAAGAAAGAGTCCCAATACTTGCTATCACGCAACAGAAAAGAGGCGAACGAGAAACTGCAAGTCCAGAAGATATTGCTTATTCAGACGCAATCGGTCAGGATGCTGACATCGTAATTTCGGTTAAGCAAGAAGTTAAGGACGAGGCAACTAGAAGCACGTTCTTGATTTGCATTAGCAAGAACAGATTCGGAGCAGAAGCCGCTGCGCACATACTTTTCTCGTTCAATACAATGTCGATATTAAGCGAAATCCCAGTTACTGTAGAAGTTGACTGAAAGCCTATTTACAAATAAAAAATATGTGGTATAATTAAAAGCAAATTCACTGGAGAAGACGATGAAATACTACGACGTAAAAGCCTTAGGACTGCAAGTATATCAAGGAACAGGAGAAGAAGTAATTTGTCTGTGTCCGTTTCATAACGACAACACACCAAGTTCTTCTTTTAATATTCGAAAAGGTGTATTGTATTGTCATACTTGTGGAAAGGGCTTTTCCGCTAAAGAAATCGCTCGAGAAACAGGTGGAACCGTTGAGTTGACCGACAAGGCAGTAGTTCTATCGGCACGACGAAAAACCGATTCAGCTGATTTTGAATGGTTATCGAAAGCTCCATTAGCCTTGAATCATCCGTATTTAGCAAAAAGAGGGGTAAGCAACAAGATCGTTCGGCGGTTTGAAATTAGACAAACACCGTTTGGTGTGGGAGTAGTTTTCAAGGACCAACGTGGTAGAGTAAAAGGGGGGCAAATTCGGCAAACGAATAAGCTTCCAAGATACTTAACATTTGGACATAAAATGAGCTTTTGGCCGTATTACAGAAAAGCAGACGTATTGTTCATTGTTGAAGGCATCTTTGGAGTATTTAGAGCGGCTGAATTTGGGATTAAAGCTATCACGACAATTGGTGCTGGGAATATTACTCCCGGTCTGATTTCTTACGCTAGAATGTTTAACTCTTTCGTATTATTTGACGATGACGAGCCAGGTTACGTTGGAGCTGCAAAAATTGTAGACGCGTCTTATGGACAAATTAAAGCTTTAATTCCAGGAAGACAAGCCGACGAGTTGACTCAAGATGAGTGGCTTTCCGTTTTTGAAGAGGGGAGAATTGCTAGAACAGCTGAGAAGATTATCAAGCTGACAGACATCTCCCGAGGAAGGACATTAAAGTCAATTCGGAGGATGAAAAATAAATGGGAAAGACAAGCATAAGAATTATTTGTCAAGTCGTGCATCAAGATGGGATTAGACATTCGGCGTTTATAAACGTGCTTTATGCTCCAGATAAAATCTCAAGAGTTCTAAAATACCCAATAGAAGTTCCGTGGATTTATGGCGAATTTCCAACTGGGACAACTTTAGACATTGACTTGGGATTTACTGGGGAGAGAATACACTTAGGAAAGATTCGGAAATACTCAAGCTGTCTTCTTTCTTTCGAATATGCTAATACAATTTTAGCTAAGGAATGGGAGAAGCTCGATGACACGAAAGAATTTTACTACATATATCAGAGAGACGTTAGAGAAAACGTTTTTTATTTTTCCTGCTAGACGGGATTGCAAAACTCGACTCGACAAAGTCCTTATTTACTTGCACAAAAAGGGGCTTATAACTCAAGACAAAGTCATCCCAGCAATGCACGAAATACGAAAATACTGTTACACTATGGGAATTTGGATTAACGGATTTACTTTATACGGGATGTCATTTGAACGTCCAGAAATAGTTAGACCAAATACAATAGAGGATGAAATTCAGCTATCGATAAAATGCAAAGATTGGTTTGTCTCAAGTAAAAAAGGAAAGATTCCAACAGAAGAAATACTTTCAGTAATCGCTTTAGATGTCGCTAAGAATCAAGCAATGCCGGTGAGACAAATCGACACAGTTTTCTTTCTGTTTTCGGGAATTTCTCTATTCGATAAAATGGGTGACCTAAAACCATCGATTGATGGATATTCAATTAAGCAAGGGGGATAATATGCTAAATTTAGTAACTGTTTTGAGTTTGACAACTGAAGTTGACGCATCAAAAGGACGCTGGAAGATTACTCAAGCCGAGATGTACGATTTTCTGAAGCTTTTAGGAATTGAAGCGTCCGTAGATGAAGTCCGAGCGGCATTGCCGGGAGTAATTATTCGTGGAGAGGAAGACGGAGATGTTTACGAAGGTGTTCGCTTTTTAGAAGACGCTGAAGCAGTGACAGATGTAGCGGCTTTGGTAAAAGCAATGCTGATTAAACACATCGGAAACTTGAAGACGTTCCTTGAGCAATCGGTCTCTGAAGAAAAAGAAGAACCTGCGCTTATCGATATGTCAACGGCAACGTTTGAAGACTTTCGAAAGTTCCGAACAGATGCTCGGCGATATGACGCTACGGTTAAATACGACGCGGCAGTTATGGTCGCGTTCTTCCAACTTTTGAATCAATTGGAGTAAGATATGAAGAGATTTTTAATTTGTACGCTATTGGTTATTTTTCTAACGTCTTGTGGAGCTGATTTAGCCAATCAAGCCGCAGTAGAAGCTGAGAAAAACGTGTTGTCGATTAACTATCAACGTGAACTCGACTTTAGCCGAAATCTAATGGGTGATATTCAAGAGTTAAGAGGCGACTTGGATGACTGTGTAAAAGGTCGTGAAGAACTTGCAGATGAGCTCCAAGACCTGGGCGATGAGCTATTGGAAACGAAGAAAAAGTTAATCGAGACCAATAACGAAAAATCAGTCTATGACGCGGTTGCTAATTCAGTTAACACTACAAGCAAAATCGCAATGTGGGCAACGAGAGGGCAAGACGTTAAGTTTCTTGTCTGGATATTTATGGTTGTAGTTATTGCAATCGTATTTATGGTCGTAAAACTTATAACCAGATACATTGAACTTAAGATTTTTGGTCCTCTAGAAGATAAGCAGGCCGTAAGAGCTTCAAAAGTAATTTCAAAAATTAGAGAAACTACGGACGAAGACGTTGAGGCTTATTTGCGTCTTAAGCGAATTCGCTCAAACGAATAATTCAATACGAATAAAAGAAAGGCTATTGGAGAAATTCAGCAGCCTTTTTTTGATATAAGGAGAAAGCTATGGGACTATTTATAGGTGGAAGAGGAGGAGAAAGCGAAATAACTCGTCGGTCAGCCGACACAGAAGTTAAAATTCCTCGAAAACAAGCTTGGCAAGCTATAAAGTCTTCTTTCTGGATTGTCATTATTTTTGCGGGAATTTTCTTTTTGCTTGGACCTGATTTAGCTTATCTGTTAATTATTTTTCTTCTGGCGTTTATGGTCTACAGAACGTTTATTGTTCTTTTGAGAAAAAGCCTCAAGTCACCAGTTTTTCTTGTGCTTTATGTCGCCTCAATTGTAATGTTTGTAATCTGGAGCAAATACTGCGAAGGTATTTTGTACTTGTATATGCCATATCGATATGTGAGAAATAATACTCTTAGACTATTCACTTGGATTTTAAGAGGCGGATTTATTACTGCAGGGCTGATTGCGATATTAAGTCACTCGTTACTAATTGCCTCAATGTTTAGAGAAATTATCGACCCGCATTCGCCACCAGTTCGAGATAGAGCTCCGTGGTTTACTCTTCCAAACTATTTGCTGTGGTTTATCGATAGAAAATCGGTCATCGATGCTTGGAGAAAAAGCGTGGGACTTGATATAACAAAAGCTCCTCCAGTAATCCAACAGCATACAGCTCACGTTTTGGCTAGAACTGGAGAAAGTACTGCCAAGTTTAGAGGAGATGTCAACGGAACAGATTCTCAATGGGAATATGTTTACAGCTTGGTCGAGAATGGGGACGCAATAACAATAAGCGCGTTGAAGGGCAGTGAGTTTTTTACTGGCAAAGAGGCAAAAGCATTTTACTATCAAGTAATTGGAGTTCCTGAATGGGTTGAGAAGCACGGAAGAAAATTTTATGGGACTGATGATTTTAGAAGTTATCTCGAAAATAAGGAGTGGAGAACACAATGGAACGAGGACGATTTATAGCTGTTGAAGGTATTGACGGGTCTGGTAAGACTACGTTGATTAGAAATTTTCTGAGTCACAAAGAAGGAGAGGATTGGATATATGATACTGAGCCGACTCATTCAATTTCTGGACGCGTAATTAGAGACGTTATACGTAATGGAACTACTGATAACTTGGTGCTTGCGACTTTGTTCGCGTCAGATAGATTTTATCATTCTATCGCATTAAGAAATAAGCTAGACTGCGGAATAAAGACACTTTGCGATAGATGCCTTTTGTCTTCGTTAGCGTATCAAACTACAGGAGAAGACGCGTTAGAATTCGAGCAAGTAATGAAGTTGAACGCGTGCGCGTTAGTTCCAGACTTAACGATTTTTGTATCAATTCCTGCTGCTGTTGCAATCAGACGATTGTTAGACAAGCGAGGGAATATGGACGAACTTGAAAGTAAAAAGATAATGACGACAGTTTTTAAGTACAACGACGCGATCGAATACGTAAGAAAACGACATCATTGGAGAGTAGAAATCATCGATGGTAATCTAACTCCTGAAGAAGTTCTTGACCAATTAATTCGAATACTCCGCTAGAAACACTAGAACTGCTTCTAAGCATATCTTCTGTTCTGCCTATATAATCATATAGGCCTGAGCTGTAGCAATGCTTAGAAGCAGTTCTGCATATGTCTAATTAAGCGTTAAACATTACATTATTTGTTTCATTCTTTCTCTTAGAAGTACCAAGTCTCCTGTTCCAATTTCGAATTGGTTCCATCCCCAGTTTCCGAATCCGAATAAAGTTCCTCCAAAGCATCGATTTCCGTGTGTTTTATTCCACTCGAGTATATTTTCGTTGAACTTCACAATTGACCGAAGATAACGCTCGAAGCTTCCGCATTTCTTCCATCCTTCTCCGGACTCGAATCTTGTTCCATCAGACGATGGGCAGTAAACGATTCCGCATTCTCCAAGGTAATATTTTGGATATAACCCAATTTCAGAAAATACTTTATCCCATTCTTCCCATCTGCCTGCGTGATATGGCCAGTGGGCGTCAAGCCAATCGTTGTCTCGATTCGCAGTCCAGTATCCGTGATACCCTACAAATCCGTTGGCATTGATAATAGCTTGAACAGCAGGGGCCATTATATGAACTTCGCTTTCGTGTGGATTTCCAATTGCTGCAGTAAGTCCGCCAGGAACTAAATATCCGTCATATCTAGCTTTAACTCTTTGAGCAAATAGCGTATCAAATTCAACACAATTTTGAAGAACTGGAATATTAAACGTAGGAATTTTTTCATTGACTGATTCAATAACTACTCCATTTAATGTTTGAAGAACATCTTCTATACTTCTTCCGCTATTTTTAGCCATTGCTTCAAGCTCAGCATCGTATAAAGAAATAAGCTTATCAACTTGATGGCTTAAGTTTCCGACAGTATCTACTTCATTATCTGAGTGCCGTCTCCAAACAACTAGTGCATCAGGAGCGATTCGTTTTGCTGCTTCTGCAAATCCGCCACTAAAAACTTTTACAAGATTTGGTTTGGCGTCTCTAAGATAAACATCCCATCCTTCTTTTGCATATCCAGAGTGAAGACCAATTAAGTTTTTTGAACGAAGAGTATAGCTAGGCTGTTCGTCAGGAATTGGATCAGGGTCAGGAGTAGGCGGAGTAATTGGGTCATCGCCAATTGGGTCGTCAGTATCGACAGGTGGAACAATTCCATTAAGCCCATAGTGGTAGTACTTTACTCCAGGATAATGTTGGTCAAGCCAAAACTCGATGTTATGTTCACCTTCTACTTTCCAGCTGTTTAAAGTCGTCCAAACAATTTGCACGTTACGAGCGTCAAGGTCTCCAATACCAGAGTCATCAGCTGAAAATCCTATTGTTCCTCTGTTTGGATAAACAAGCTTTGCGAGATTTACCAGGTCAGCTTCTGTTGCATCCTGCGAAAGTAGCCAATATGTTCGGTCATACTGAACACGTGGAGCTCCCCTGCTGGGTTTTACGTCAGCATAGAAGACTTCCATTTCTGCTTTGTCCCAATATACGTCGACGTGCTTAAATCTGTATAGTGAAGCAGAACGAATGAAAACGGTGACTAAATCAGATTTTGCTTCTGCAGAAACTTCTAATTTGTCGTAAGTATCGTAAATTGATTTAACTTCCCAAACAACATTTGGAGAAGTAGGATTAGTTCCTCCGTAAGGGTCAATTCCAACCATCATTGCGACTCCAGGGTCGCCATCGCGAATTGTGTGCCATTTCCCGTATTTTTCGTATTCTGACTTAAAGGCGTTGTCTCGTTGAGAATACCAAGCGTGTCCGTAAGCCGAGAATTTTACAGTAGCTCCAGACTTTGCGTCAACTTGCTGAAAGATTCCAGCGTCAATGTTTCCCCATTGTTTAAAGAACTTAAGCGCATATCCAACATCATAAATGCGTGGCGGATTTATATATGGTTCAACATTTTGGATGACGTGCATTTCTGGTCGATATAAAAACGTATCGTCTTCTTCGAACCAAAAAGCTACCCAATCTTGAGGAACAAAGATTTCCCCAAATTGCTGACCAGTCCATGTATCTCTTGACCAGCCATTTTCAAAATTACCATTTTTTAATGTCATTTTTCCTCCATTTTATGGGAATATTCCAGCTTGAATTGCTTGTCCAAGCCCCCAAATTAAAGCTAAAGCAACAAAGCTAACAACAATTCCTCCAACGATAATTGCTGCCCACTTTATAACTTTTAGCCAAGGCGACCACGCAGAAACAAAATCTTCTAACTCTTTGATTCTATTGTTTGCGACTCTAAGTTGCTCCTTTACGTTTTCTTTAATTTCCAAATGCTCTGTTTTATATCCCACCATTTCCGCCTGAGCTTGAATAATTGCAGTTTGGTTACAGTGAATGTCAACTTTAAGATCTTCGAAACTGTGCTTTAGATCTTTGTCAGTTGCTCTTAAATCATCAATAGTTCGCTTGATAGATTCTTCCAAATGTCTCTGCGCCATAGTCAACTTTTCAATGCTCGTTACTATTTGTGGAAGTTGTTCAATTTTTTCAGCTATCGTTTCAAGCTGTTTTATAATTAAGTCTAAGGGTGATATTTTTTCTTCGTTGACCATTAGCACACTTTCCTTAATTATGGAACTGTTATAAACGTGCTTGGAATGCTGTAATCGTTTTCTGATTCTTTTTTGTATGTTACAGCGACATAGATTCCACTACCAGGTGAAATCGTATTTAAACCTGTTGCAAAAGTTCCAACTTCTTCGAACTTAACAAAGTTCCAAGAAAATAGCTTTGTTTCATAATCTTCGCCTGGATCAACTACTTCTATTTCTCCAGAAGTAACAACAATAGCGTCATTTGCTCCTAATCCCTTTGGTTTAGGCGGAATATCTTCACGAACACTTATAGAATCTTCAAACATATTCGAAATATAAGTTAAAGCAATAGAAATTGCATTTTTGTCTACAAAATAGTTAAAAGCGCTATTCTGTCTTACAATCCATTGAAAATGTCCTACTAAAGATCCATCTTCAATTCCGACTCGCCTTTTATTGTTATCTGTTTCTGCTTTTAAAATAGCTAGTAAGCTATTTGCAGAATCAACGTCAAAAAGACCACCTGCGCAAATTCTCCAAAATTCAGTATTAAAACTCATTTTATACCTCCATCATTTTTTGTTCAAGGGCTGCAATTCGTTGCCCAAGTTTAAAGATAACTTTTGATTGTTCTTCAATTCTTTCATAAGCTTGTCGAAGAGTATCGATTGTTAGCATTTGAAGTTGCTTCACAGCAACAAAGTGATGACCATCATCGTTATATTCTACTACTCCTGTTCTTTCAAGAACTGGTCTTGCATATTCAATAAAGTGACCAAATCGTTTTCTTAATTCGTGTCCTGTAGGAACAAGCGAGGCTCTTAAGCCTTGAAGTAGCTTAATATCTTCGTAATCATCCCACTGATTGATTAACGCTGCCGAGTCAAGATAAATATCGCCAGACTGAGAGAAAATTGCAATGTTTCTATCTGCTCCACCTGTTCTTGATTTAATTGCCAATGCATTTTGCCCAGCCGCAACATTACCAAAAGTTGTGCCTGATTTTTTGCGAACATAGAACTCTATCGCTGCATTGGCTGTAGCATTTTTTGCTGTTGAATTTGTAGCAAAGTAACCAAAAACTTCCAATGCGATAACACTGTTTGAGTAAGTTGAAAAATCTACTCCCCCAGTTGTTGCAACGGCTTTTTTGAATGTTCCATAAACCGTTGTCATTGTTAAAGAAGTCATCCCATGCCCTACATCGGTTGATGATAAAGAAAGAATTTCGTCATCATACCCACGTTGGCTGATTGTCAGCCCTTGATCATTAAAAGTGTTGACCGTTGTCGTGTTGATCAAAACTTTTCCTTCGCGCCTGACAACAATCGTTTCTAGCTGATTAGGTGCAAGGGTTATATCAGTAGAAGAATTTGTTCCAATGATCAAGTTTGTCCCGCAAACAATTGTATTACCATCCATATAAATGTTTAAGGTTGAGCTGGAACTCTCTTGCACTCTGAATGTGGCATTGTTTACATTCCAAGCTCCAATAGCTCCAATTGTCGCGTTACGGTTTAGATGTAATTGAGCGTTTGACGGCGGATTAACGCCAATTCCAACAAATCCAGAACTATCGATAACTAATCGTATTGCATCATTTGATCGCAATCCTAAATTGCCGCTAGAATGATTATAGTTCATTCCTCCTGCTGTAGAAGAACCAGGATTAGCGAAATAAACATAGCCGTATTTGTTAGCTGGCGTCATAATTGTCAGCATACAATTATCGCTATGCTCAATTAAAGTTTGCGTGAATGAGTGTGGTGTTGCACCAGACGCGCCAGCGTAAACGTGTAATAAATCTGTAGGGGCTGCTATATTTCCAATAGCAACCTTCCGGTTCCTTACCGTCATTGTTAAATTGTTACCACCACCACTATAAAAATTAGAAAATTGTCCAGTTGTTGAATTATAGAATCTAGCAATATTAGTATCATCGCTATTTCTAATATAAAACGACTTTCCACTCGATGTGCATTTTAACTCTAAATCAGTTGTTGCCCCAGAGCCGTTTTGCTTAAACACCCAAGGGCGATCTGTATCAAGTTTAAGAAGCTCATCCCCGTCACCAGATGATCCTATCGTTAGACGCGCTGACAACGTAGAAACATTTCCTGTATAAACGCCGACGCGACCGTTGGTGTCAATTATCATTCCAGTTAAAGCTGAAGTGCTTCTTCCAAACACCGCATTATAGTTTCCTGCTCCATCAGATAAGAGATATTGTCTATAAGTCGCTCCAGACCCTGCGTATAGAGCTAAACCAGTTACGTTTGACGTTGAGTTTATTTGAATCCAGCCATAGATGGGGTTTGTAGTTCCAAAACCCGTTTTGCCGCCATCTGCAATGTGAACAACTGCGCTCCCAGCGTCCCGAAACTCTGCAATTGCAGTTCCAGATCCTGTAAGATTTGCAATTAGCCCATATCCTGTAGCGCTTGAGCCTTCTACTCCGACACCACTATTTGATTGTCCGTAGACTCCTCTAGCTATTCCATTACCGAATCCCCAAACTCCATTTTGTGTCGCTCCAGCTAATGAGCTTGTTTCGCCATAAATAGCTGTACCTGTAGAAGAATTTCCTTGAATTCCTGTTCCAGAGTTGCTTTGAGCTCCTATCGCAACGCCAGAATAGCTTTCTGCAAATAATCCAGTTTGATTATTCGCAGGGTCGTTTGATCCAACAATTACGGTTGTTTTTGTATCTCCGCTTTTCCAAGGAACATATAAAGCTTGAGCAGTTAAAACTGAAGAAATCGGATCTCTGATTCCAAATGCAGAAAGAAAGCTTCCTGTTTCTACTTCTAACTCATTTGCTTTAAATGTAAATTCTGTGTTACCTCCGACAATTACTTCAAGCTCGTCGTCTGCAAGCGCTCTTAAGCCAGTGTCTCCATCGTTATCAAAAAGAAGTGGCTGAGTGCTCATATATGAGCTTTGCAAAGCAATCCAACCCATATTAAACGTGTGAGTTCCTGCCCAAGATGGAGATGCGCTCCATAAAACATCCGCAGAACTACTTACAAGCGCATAGCCGGTAAATCCTGGATGGGTTAATTCCGACCACGCAGGAGATGAATTTCCAATAACCAAACTTCCTCTAGATACGGAACTTGTTACAGTGTCTGAGTGAGTTGAGCTTAGTAAGTTATGATTAAACGAAGACATATTAACAGTAAAGTCTATTCTATTAGAAGCTGGAGCGGATAAAATTGTTAATGCAGCTGATGTACTATTTAGCTGTATAAAATTATTTGCAGCAGGAGAAACTTGCGTCGCAATTGTATCTTCTAATCCAACAAAAGCATTGTGATGCTGATCTTCAGATACGCCTGTTAAATCTGCGTGATTAAGTAAACCGCCCTCGTTTGTGCTACTATGATTGTGCGTTCCATCACCACCAGCAGAAATAATATGAGTATCCCAATCGAAGAGTTGCCAAGAAGGTGTTGTTCCTCCAGAATCCATGGCAAAAATTTTATATGCACTTCCTGCTAAAAGCTCCTCCCAGTTAAATGGCGAAACTCCAGAACGAAGAATAGAACCTTGAGCAGTGGCAACAGGAACGCTTCCTCCAGTTGAAATAGATACATACTTCCATTCACTTGCTGTATGATCCCACACAATTGCTTTGTTGTTATCTCCAGAAGTCGGAGCTGGAAGATTATAAGTTCTCATTCCAGTAACTGTAAGTTGTCCAGAGCCATTTAAAGTTCCATCTTGACTTAAAGCTAATGATGTAATGTCTGTCCCATCACCTACAAGAATTTGTCCAGCAGTTTTTGCTGTATGAGAAACCCATTGAAGAGCGGCATCTGAACGAAGAACTTGTCCTTGCTCAGTTGGAGCAGAAACTCCTTGCTCGTCATCAGAAAGAACTTCTGGTTTTAGAAAGTCACTAAGCGTATTTTCAACTGTCTTTACTCTTGAGATTAAATCTCTAAGCGCTTGATTCATAGTCTAACCTCGCTGTTATATTTTCTGCACCTGATGAGTCTACAGTCAAGACAACAGCTCGAATAATAGCAGTAAATGAAAATCCTGCATATTCAACGGCGACCTTGTCACCAAGTCTCCAATCTTCTTGGAAGCGAGCTCTATCGGTGCTTATTGCAGTTCCCGTAAAAGTTATTGATCCCTTTCGAAGATTAACTTCTCGATTTGCTCTTTCTTGAACTGCGTCATCTTCTTTTTGATTTCTTGAGTCTACAAAGCCTTCGCATCTGTAGTAAATTGACTGTTGCGAATCATCTGTGAGCCAAGCTTGTTTAATTGTTCTATCGGTCCCTCGTTTTTGTCCACCAGAATAGATGTAATTTTCTTCTTCTGAATAGTCAAAGTCAAGATTCGGAGAGATTAAGTTTTCGTTGCTTGTTGAGAATAAAACGGCATTCGAGCCTGTAGTTTTATCACTTCCAAGCAGTCCGCTCTTTGTTATAAATCTGTACGAAGTTTTACCTTTTTGAACTGACTCAACTTCAATGTCAAAAACGACTTCATCACCTTGATTTCTCGAGATTTCATTTAAGTCGGCTAAAGTTCCGCTTCCATCTTTTTTAAGTAGCTTATCGTAAGCAAAAGACAAAGTGATTTGTGGTCCATAATTTCCGTCTGCTTGAACGGAAAGATTTGTGAAATCTCTAGTCCCATTTGTTGGAGTTGGTGGAATTGAGTCTGACAGTGAATTTCTAACGATTTGCTTCATCGCAGCATCTGTATACTTATTTGTAAACAAAGTATACGATTGTCCCGAGTATCCTATTGAGTGACGTCGTCGAAGTAGATCGTTAACACAAGGACCAGATAAAACTAAAGCTGTACTTGCTCCACTTCCAGACATATTCCACTTTCTTAAAAAATAAGGTCGCCAAAGTCCGTAGGGTTTTCTCCAAACTTGAATTGTATAATCTCTTTTTAGTAGTTTTCTGTCGAATTCTAAAAATGGGATTGACATATCAACCCAGCCAATCCCATTCAAAACTCTAGTAGCGGTAAATCCAAGAGTATTATTCAGATTTGCGACTTTAGACCCTCTAGAATCAGTCATAATTAAGTCATATTCTACCATTAGTCTGCTCCGTCATAAGCACTTTTCCAAGTCATATACGCGTCAACTGTAGCTGTTGTG
>JAAUYG010050104.1_pt1 | contig 14682 bp, 7 predicted proteins | sample 7278091 | NCBI WGS metagenome assembly JAAUYG01 (sample SAMN14350201, study PRJNA611818) | marine sediment metagenome | isolation source: surface marine sediment (0.6m) | place: French Polynesia: Moorea | collected 2018-08 | reverse complement strand
TTTTCCAGTTTGAAGAAGTCACAGTGACCACCAGGGAACAATACCTAAAGCTGTGTGAAGGTTTGACTTTCCTACCACAACAATAAATTTACAACTATACCTATTGTGCCTACATATCTACCGCTCCTGTTCTTGGTATATCTAATCCTTTCAGTACGCATACATGTATACAGACAATCACAGCATTCTTACTTATCTGTATTCTGTCAGCAGTTTGCAGGCGTACTGAAATGTGTTACAGAATCCTGTAATGTTCAACTTCTTAAATCACTGTAGATGTGCAAAATGGGTGACGTTCGTGTTCTTGTTTTCTCTACTCTGTCACCCACTCTCTTCCACTGTGACAGAAGACAAGCTGCTTTTCAACCAGATGCCTTTGCTGGAAATAGACGGTCTTTGCCTTGTGCAACAGAGAGCTATTCTTGCATATTTGGGTGTGAAGACCGGGATGTTGGGAAAGGACAACGTAGAAAATGCTAGGTAATTCATCGCTTCCCCCCCTCCTCCTCCTCCTCCTCCTCCTCCTCCTACTACTACTACTACCACCACCACTACTACTACTACTACTACTACTACTACTACTACTACTACTACTACTACTACTAATACTACTACTACTACTACAACTACTACTACTACTACTACTACTACTACTACTACTACTACTACTACTACTACTACTACTACTACTACTACTACAACTGCTAATACTACTACTACTACTACCACTGCTAATACTACTACTACTACTGTCTACTGCTACTACTACTACTACTACTACTACTACTACTACTACTACTACTACTACTACTACTACTACTACTACTTCTATCACCACCAATACTGCTACTACTACCTCCGACTTTATGCTGGTACGACTGCTATATATATCTCAACTCACTTGAATTATTTGGTTATAACATAATCCCCAGCACAATGCTTCTTGGTGCTCACTTCAGATTGTGATATCCAAGCATCACACTTTAGACATTCTGGGCGTATAAGTCTGTACAAAATCGTCAAGGAATCAACGGGTGACGGGTTTTCATGGGTCTCCCAATATGTTTGAAAGTGAAGTGAAGCAGAACATACAGTGGACAGTACAGTTTAAACCAAACAATTCTTACAGTTAATAAATGTTCCACTCCTGCCCCCGGCAAGATCAATTGCCTCACCCCGGAGCAGCACACTGGTATCGGCACGGCGTACATGCAGCTGCTGGGGAAGATCCGACCAAACGCTGTGGCCCTGGTGGACGCCTTCGACTACCACGACATCCAGCTGGGTGGAGGTGTTCTGGGACGGTACGACGGTCAGGTGTACGACAACATGTACCGCTGGGCGAAGTCGTCCCCTCTAAACAAGACAGAGGTTTGTGCATATAGTTGGATATGATCTGGATATGATCTGGAAATATTAATTGATGGTTATGATCTGGAAATATTAATCGATGGTTACCCTTTGGTCCGATATGTTGTGTACCAAGACCGTTTGCTTTACCACATATCGGGTTTTGGTATACCGGTATTAGCAGTTTCTGTGCGACCGCTTCTAACACAATGACAACGTTGTAGTGTTACGCGTCGTTAGGATGTTGTTACTTGAATACGCCGTTAAACGTAAATATAAACAATGAGCTATTGTTGTTCCAGGTGCATGAATCCTACTACAAGTACCTGAGACCTTTGATGAAGGGAGGCGCCAAACTTTAATAATGTACACGTACACTGGCCGTGATGTACCATTGACTTCCAACTTCAGCTATGCTGCTAAATATTAGGAAAATTCCAGCGTACACAAAAGGCCCTGTCAACAGAAGACACTGATGATATGCCTGAAATATATTTACGGGGACGATGATTTCGTCTAGACGATTTAATACATATACATGTTCATCGTGTTGCGCAATATATCACCTCTTGGTCCGCTAGATCAGTAGGGATGCAGATAACACTGTTTATGTGTATAATATGTAGTATACCCATTGGCTGCTTTGTTTAAAAGTGTCGGGAATCCTCATTCTAATATGACGTTTGATCTAAACAGAATTCTTATCAACACAATCAAAGTACTCGATGATATAAACATGGATGAATTTACCACCCATTATAATAGCGCTGGCAAGTTTTCTCAAATGATTCCTTTCTTTAGTGTAGACTTTGGTGTCACTGATGGTTTTCAGTTTGTTGAATGAAGCAGTCTCTCAGCTATTTGTCGCCACAATGTTCCTTTTAGCCGTCCTGTAGTCACCAATCTGACGGACTTTACTGCTACACCTCACCACATGTACATGTAATCTGCTTAAGATGGCTTTGTGCTAAATATAGGAGTGGCCCGCCAGCCTGAACAGCAACACACATAAAAAAACTGTGTGCGGGTTGCTTAGTCTTTGGGTTTCGACAGTCAGGAGAAAAGATTGAAGCATCTTTCCAGTGAATAATTATGCCGCTGTAAATTATTGTCTACTGCACTTTCAGAAATAAAGCTATTATTGTACCCTCGTGGTCTCTCTTGCCTACTGCGTCATAAATATATTGATAAATAATTTTAGCATATATCTGTTAACATAGAAAAGGAGTAAACATTATAGGAACCGATTCATGCATTTCTGGATTACGAAACAGGACATGAAACATGTACTGTACAATTGCCTTAATGCAACTAGGAATTTGAAAACATCTGAGAATGATGTTGATGCAATACACATTGAGTTATATACGTTTGGCCTTTGTCAGGAATTATTATAATGTAGATGTGTGTATCAGTTGTGGCTTGTTGACTCTAGAAAGACCGGTTTCTCATTACGAAATTTGGTATAGATACAGTATCGGTTGTTACATTGTCGGCAAATGTCGGAATTACATTATCGGGCGATTTTGTTACATTATTGGTTCTTACCTTATCGGTAAATTTGGAGTTACATTATGCATTAATGTTACATTATCGGACAAAAATACCGATAGGCCTGTGGGTCCACAGCCTGTGAATTGCCATAAATAACTGGTCGTCACAATAGTACAAAGTTCAAAACGAAAATGCACAATTTCGTCCTTAACAAATTTAGTAAAGTCATCATCTGTGGGCTTTACTAATTCTAAACGTGTAAGCAGCTCAATGTGCAAATAAATAGATGGATTTCTTAATTCCTTCCTTATCGTGAGGGACTGTGGCAGCGTTGCTTATAGCGTTCCTCCAGTCACTCCGCGATTCGACCTGGCAAGATCGGACATTGAAGATGTGTCACTCTGTATCCCAGGTTGCATTTCTTTCGTAAATGTAGACAATTAATATTGTTAGTAACTCGTTAGTAAGTTTTAAAATCTTTTACACCATTTACGATGGAAATCATATTCATGGAAATCTGAATGTTCTTCACCTTTAAAAGTTGTTAGAATGCACCAAGCAGATGACTCTGATCTGCACTTTTGGTTGTAGCGCCAGCCCACCTCCACCCAGATTGGGTCACATTCCCCTATTAGATAGGTGTCTAATGACCCAATCCCTAAAATAGCGATAGCAAAGTGGACAAAATACCCATTCAAAAGGAATTGATTGTTAAAACAGTTAATTGTCACAACATGCAAACGATATATTTAGAGACTTTTATTGCCATACTGCTATATCAATGAAATAGTTACATATTTGCAAGCAATAAAGAACACCAATGATAAGAAATACAACTGTTGCCATAACTGACAAAATAAGATACGTCAGAATAAGATACCTAACTATGTAAATAGTTTAATTCTGCGACCAGATTGGCCTGAGTCACACACAGGTTGCAGTATCTACATGTATTTACACAACATACATACAATAGTTGTTAATGGAGAGATATGCAAATATATGTCTACACAGTTGACATTTAGACATAATTATAGCATGTTTTAATTATTAACTTCGTTTAGCATAAGAGTGATCTTCCTTTATCAGGAAGGGGGTATTTCTTCAAGTTGTTATTTTTTCTGAGGAGATGGGTGATGTTTTGAGGAATTTTGTCCAGGAGCATTGTGTTGGGAGGGGCTGGAGCCACTGACACCCTATAATGTAGTAAAGCAAAGTAACCTTACGACTTTTTTCTTCCCTATTGTTCGTTCACACGTCTGGCATCTTTCACATAACTGAGACAACCACAAATGTAAGTGCAGACTACAAATATTAATACACTTCCATACAGAATAATGCGGTCCATACGGTGTACCCTTATGGAGCGGTCTCTTGGTCTCATTATACATCAGAGATGAACATTATGAAAATTGAAGTTGGGATATGATAAAGAAAGCCCAAATAACTACGGGTAAGTTGACATTCATTCTAACGAAATATTCCCAAGTTTAATTTTGAACCTGCATCAGGCTCACACCACAATTTCATTTGCACCAGCAAGTAAACCAAGATATAAAGCTAATATCTTCTACATAATAATAAACAATATAGAATGATACATAATACTACTTACAATGACACATACATTATACATAAAAACACTGCCTTATATGCAGTTAGTTAATAAACATTGATTACAGTCTAGAAGAGTTGCAAATATTTTCAGCATTTCAGGTTCTGTTTTCTTTATATAATAACATCATTACAACACTTCACCTTGTGTGACATTTATGTAAATTCAGCAAATTACAGCTAAAACAAAATCAATACTCATCTACAGGCGATAGATGATACATTATGCGTGGCATACAACACCAGCCACTATGCATTATGAAGCACAGCTCTCTATATAATAACTAGTTATATGAAGCCACTTTAAGGACATACAGTTCGCGTGCGCCTATTATGATACGAAATGCATTGTTGCTTATGCACATAGACTTATATAGGTAAGTACAAGAGACTAAAGGGCAGTAGTAACAACGCCTAGGAAAAAAAATTACTAAAGATGGACTGTCAGATGTGTCACTGTCCCTGACGAGGCAGATTTTGCTTGCCGAGTGACCCTCTCTCTACGAGGCGTCACTGAACCGTGACGCTTGGCAGGGGTATTCAGAACGCTTCAGTGTCCCTTTGGGATCATACAGTACAAACTTTGTTATTTTTATCACTATATTTTACAACTATACTTTGCAAACTCTACTCCCATAGATACGATTTGCTTTAACCAAACATTTATTTTATAGTGGTTTCTTGTGATAGTAACTACACAAACGGTAATTATTAGAAGCTTAAGTTTCAAAGTTGATTTTAATTAAAATTGAAAAAAGACATTAAATTTAAACGATGTGGCCAATATGAAAACTCCGAGTACCTCAGGAACGTGTACCAAATACCTATTATTCATTTCTTAAAGATAAGAAAAGTAGAGTGTGAGCGTCCACTGATATCCAGTTAACAATTTAGGGACAAATATTTATGTACGTTAATTTCCGGATATTTGCAAATAAGCGACGAACAAAAATATTAGATAAGTATACACTGTATTTAACTAACACTAACATCTATTGGTCTGGAATTTTTCAATCTACAGATCCTGTGATTATGCTATAATACTGAATAGCGGTGTTGTCTGGTTTGAAACGCACATGCTGCAATACTGCAGTTTGGATATATGGCACATAAATAATTCAATCTTTCCTTAAACATGTTCAGTGTGGATAATGTGACAGACACTGTGTGTTATAGCTAATATATCATGCCTAATATGTAAACGTATCAAAATGCTCATGATCGAAATGCACATAATTTTGTAACTGTATTCCAACGCAGACATAATTTAGTAAGAGATATAATCATCCATTTGAGCTCTTTTAATTGAATTTGGTACCATTTATAAACGCTATTGTGAGAGCAAGGTACCTATGGATGAGGCTGCAACATGAAATGCATGTACATCAATACATTAATATTGTTTCACATGAGCGTCATCACATGATGATCCTCGTGTGGATATTAAAGCAGTGGAAACACATCACCGGTGTAATATGCACAGTGAAATAGTCGTTTTGTCTCCATTTCCACATGATAATCTCTCGGATGTACAGACTGGGTTGAGAGAAACCAGACTCTGTAAAATAGCTGTAAAATACCAACACTATAAACTAGATAAATATGCAACATTGTATTAGACACAGATGAAGGCCAATGATTTTCTGACGCACTAACATTCGGCTAAGAATTATCACCCTGTCAGTGAGATGTCAGTACATGGATATCTCTATCGTCACACCCCACCCAGACCTGTGACTGGACCACAGCACAGTCATGCAATCCACTGCCGCCTGTGTATATCCTGTGCCAGAGTAGCTTGTCATCGAGTACAAACACAGATCCCGTGTAGTCCGTGATGAGGAAGCTGGAGGAGTGACTGTCTGTGGTTATACTGCTCACGGTCCCCAGTCCCTCCGGCGGCTGTAACACTTGACCAAGGGTGAGCCTGTCACTGCGGTATGTCACCAGGGTGTTTTCATCATAGCAGACTAGGACAGTCTGTCCCCGCACAGACACGTAATTTGGGTAACCCTGTACCTGTGCTGGTCTCCCCAGCCGCCTGATCACTGTGTCTGTGGGTACATTGACCAGGCAGACAGATTCGGTGGTCGCATCAGCCACCAACACAGTGTCTGCCGTGTTGACACAGATACTCATGGCATTGTCCACACACCTTAGCGGCTCCCTGGCTGGAAGTAAAATACAGTCCTGATAGCGGAATATCCTGACACCAAACCTGCCACACGGCACATAGACCCTATGTGAGCTGTCTATACGTGGAAGGCAGACCCAGGACACATCTCCCACTTCCTCCTTGTCCATCAGACTGAGACCACCGCCCTCGACTGTGCCTATGCCGTAGACTGTCAGCCAAAATGTGTTGCCATTTCGACGCTTCTCCACACAGTACAGTCTGTTGCCATCAGAGCAGAAACCCCACAACCGGTCACCCCATTGTATCCTGTGTCGTCTGGTCATTCTGAGACCCTGGAACTGTGCAGGCAACTGGAGCAGATACACACACACGATCATTAGTATGATCCACAACCTACACTCAATAACGATTAAGTTAATCTGGTAGATATTTGTTAAATGGGCCTTAAATTTTCTCTTGCCAGGCTGGTTGACGTTATAAACCGAGGAGTTCAGAAACCGACTAAGATGCACACACGCCATTAGTCCATGGACGTACTGATGGAACATGGAACATAGACTTGTATAACGTAAACACTAGTTACGGTCTAACGTTGGGTTGGCATCATGACAAATGCACAAAGAAAACAATTGGTAGAAAAAAGCAAGGCATTCCATTTAACAGATATCCCGCCTTTAGCACATATTACTTCACGTACGCTTTCAGGTAGAACAAAATTTTATATACAGAAAGTCTAGGCACATATGTTTTGTGTGACTTCTGTATATGAAATATTTGATTGATTACTCAATTGCGAAGGTGAAGTCGATTTAAAGGAACTGGTTAATGTAACCCGACCAGAAAGTCAACTGGACTGAGCTGTACACAAACTATATCTGGCACGTTTCCTAACCAGATCTCGAATTCCTTCAAAGGGGTACCTCACATCACAAAACGTATATGTTCCACATAACTACGTCTTCGGTACCCTCTAATTTTCAATTCACACTTTTTTTTTTGAGATTTCCATTGCAATGAATAATAAAATTAACAATCTGCTCTGAAATGTATGGATGTTTAGTTTTCTACTTGGTATACAGAAGATATCTTTCAAAATCTTATAACCCGTAAATCCGTTTATAACAACGTTCTACAGGTTCTTCATATGCCATGGTATTTTGTATTTTCCTGTTGGTCACAATGTAAACGTCAATATTTTTATCTAAAATTAAGTCTAAAATTTGAAAAGCTTAATGAATTATTAATTATTTTTATTAATCTATTTATTTGATTAATTTATTTAAAGGTTTACAAGCATAAGCCTTTGATCGACGATGACAAACGACGGCGATAGGTGGAGGGTAATCAGGCTTATAGTCGGCTTTCAACCACTCATGGTCATATTACCGACTGCAAGGTGGATTCGATGGTGCATGCAGGTGTATGCATGGTGATTTTAATGTGGACCTGTCTGGTTGGGGCCGAACGATCTACGCCCGACAATTTTAGGTGCCAAGCCACGGCGATGGATGGAGAACCACGTTACACCAACAGCTCTGTTGCCAGAGACGACAGCTCTGTTGCCAAGGACCACAGCTCTGTTGCCAGAGACGAACAGAGCCAAACAAGACGTCAAAGAACTTTGATCATGTGTTTGATGACAGCAGTAGATATGGCAACTAAGCCATTAACATCTGACATCTTGCAAAGTTTACCACATGACTCCCAAACTGGCCACAACTAATTTGATATGACGGTATTCTACATATATTTGGCGATATATAATTTATAACCCAATGAGTCCTGAAGTTTAAATGTTTTCAAGATATTTCTTGTGCTGGGCTGATTGATTCCCATGTTAAATTTCAATCTCATATTTTTTTAATATTTGGTGATTCGCCAAGAAATGTAATAGACCGTGTTCCCCAATACCTAGATAGTTGTCACATTAAGTTTAGTTGAAAAGTTGCTTGAAAATTGTAGTAGAAATAACTCTCATACTGTCCTGTGTTAAAGAAAGGTTCAATTTAAAAAAAAGTGAAATTCGAAATTCAAAATTTATATAAGTAACTTTTGTGGAGACTGTCATGGGAAACATATAGAAAAAGTTTGGTTGAAAAAATAATCTTGACTCTAGGGGGAGGTAGTGTTTTGCAAATCTACCTTCTGCAAAGTCGCAAGTATAACGGATGACTACAGTATGGCCTTGAATACTACAAGGTCAAAGGCATCCCAGATATGGCCTACAGGTACAGGCCTACAGGAATTTCCCCCCGTTTCGCTATACGAGCAGCCATTTCCAAGATATTTGCAATCTTTCAATTTCCCATCAGCCTCAATGTTAAATTTGATTTTTTTTTAAAATAGAATTTAATATTTACAAATATCTATAGGTAGCGTTTATATAGACTATTACAGAGAACATGTACTAGAAGCATTTAGCTCAAAAAGAATCATAACATTAGGAGTAGCGTTTTAAAACTTTCACCCCCTTAGGGTCCGGTCCTGTGTTAATGAAAATTTCAATCTTTCCTATTGAAGTTTAAATTTTCAAATTTCAAAATTTCTGTAACTTTTGTGAGAACTGCCACAGGGAACATATAAAAATGTTTGCTTGAAGAGGTTTTGTAGCTGTAGGAGTAGTAGCGTTCTGAAGTCCCATTCCCTTAGAGTCCTGTGTTAGGAAAAGTGATGACGGTTCTCTAAAATTCTACAAATGAAAATTTTCACAATCGCAGAAAGTGGTCTGGAAATATGATGGATTGCTACCTTTCCCCCCCAATTTGGTGTAGATTGGCTTGCCCGACTCTGAGAATTTGAGTTTAATGGATGACGGAGACAGATGTCCACACCACGGCATTAGTTCTGCTAAAATAGTCAAGCAGAGCTAAAAATCAACGTTTTAAAAAACAAAGAAAAAATGGTAAAATGGTTGGAGGTATGGTGGTTGGCCACCTGTCCATCAAATTTAGCATTAATTCTGAGAAAACTGGTTTTACTGATAGAGTACGGACGAATGGTCAGGTCATGGTGTTAACTCTTCTGATACAGTCAAGCAGAGCTATAATTGACTGATGGTATTGCGGATAGCTACATGTACCTTCCGCAAAAAGAACTGGCATTGAAATTTTAGGAACAAACGGAGTAGACTTTGACTGACGATGACGCCCGCACCATTGTAATAGCTCTGCTGACACAGTTAAGCAGAACTGGTCTGGAGATATGCCAAATTGCTACGTTGCTACCAAATTGTGGTGTTAATTTGCTTGACGCATTCTGAGCATGCGTTTCAACAGACGAACGGACCAACGACAGCGGCGGCGGACTGATGCCCCTGGCATCGCATTAGCTCAGCTTGCTTGGGGTCACTTAGACGCATTTGTTTGAAAGTCGGACTCCATGGATTCTTGTTTGTTGATTATTATGAGGATAAAATACGAACTGACTACTGTGACATTATTCCTTTACAGTTAAACCACAGTGAAATGGACATAACTACATCATACATCGTGAACGCACAGACCTGAAAACGATCGAACTTCATTTGCTGCACCAGGTCCTTGTGAAGTTCTGGCACAACAAAAATAGCCTTGTGAATCGCTCTTGATGCCAGAAAAACTTCGTAACGGGGGTTGTACATATTTGTCTCTAATTCAGGCAGATTGAACATTGTTCTGAGCTGATGGACTGACTTTTTCGATGTATTTGACAGAATAAATACACAGACACTGGCATCCAGACCTAGAAAGCTGTTGACATTGTCAACGATAACACCTCTTCGAGGGAAGAGGTCTGCACTCTGAAGAATGACTCTTGGGATATTTTCTTCTACAATCTTCTTACACTGCTGGATTCTGTCAGGTGAAAAAGAAGACTCAAATAGTATGGCCACTTCTGACTGGCGGTAGTTTTCAGACGATAGCAGAGAGCGGAGAAAAACAACAAGATCATTGTCTGGGCTGTTCTTCCAAAGACTAGGCATTGTGATGCATTCAACTCCCTCACCATTCTCTAAATTGACACTTTCGATTTTCTGATGGCCATCGTGCACGTCCTGGATGGCAGCCTGAACGAAGGACACAATCTTCCTTGTGTTGCGGTAAATGTCCGTCAATGGCAAATTCAGAGGAACCTGTTGGAGTACCGTCCGTGTGAGATCCAGAATGCAATCGTGCATAGCTTGCTGCCTTTTCCTGTTGAAGGACTGGTAATCATTGTCAGCAAACACAAAGAGAGACATATCTCTATTCGTCTTCAAGAGCTTGAAGAGTTCCTTCATAGATTTTGTTGTGCAGGCAAATTTGTGGCAGTCATCGATGACAATACACGTTTTGTTTTCAAATGTTCCACTTTTGATTTCATTCAAAAGATCTTGGTCACAACACACAAGTGTTCCTCTGCACCCATTGAAATCCAGGTACTCCAGAAATGCTTTTGTCGTACAGATGTACACACTCCTTTCCGTACCGTACATTTTGTAGAGGAAGGTGCCAGTATAACTCTTCCCGCTCCCAGCTGGACCCGTGATGTAGTTCACCTTGGCTTTGTGCATCAGCACTTCAACTTGCTGTGCAGACAGATTGATACTGGTGTGTTCACCAATACACCGTTTCAGTGGGGATTCTTTGGAAAGAATTAGTTTTGTAAGTGCCCGCTGTAGTAATGCAAAGTCTACTCCATCTTGGTACATATGATAAAGTTGCGCTTGTATCTCTTGAGATTCAGACAATCTCATTATGACGGATTCCTCTATGGGGCGTGACGTGTTACAAGGAAGCAGACGACATTCTATCCACAGGTTTGACAGGTCATCATCCTCCCCTTTCTGAATGATCTGGTATTTCAGCATGCGTCCAGTGGTCATCAAGTAGTCCATCTGACTACGAATCGTCTCTTCATCAAGGCTGTTGACTATCACCCAATACGTCAACCTGCCTGTAGCTGTGACAGTCAGTATATCACAGATGTGTCCTGGAGGTAGTTCTGGGGTGATATTGCCGTCTGATACATGGAATCTCCACGTCCTACATACAACTGCACATCCCGGGTCAAAGGTTGTGACTGTAGACAATGTTTCGTCCAAGTACTCCTCAGATACAAACAAGTACTTTAAGGCATCTCGATCTGGTGTGATCTTCATAGGCCTCGTTGGTTTCCACATTGGGCACGAACTAACGATATCGTCAGCCTTCACGTCCTTTATATTGACATATTTCTGCCAGTCTTTTGTATTCTCTGTCCAGTCTAGTCTCTTACATGAGGAAAAGTCCACTTGGGGAGTCACAGGACTATCGCTGCATCCTGTCGCCGCTAATGTTGATGCCATAGATGTGGATAAAGTTTCTGATTCTATTCGATGAGGTATCATCTCTTGACAATAGTCTTGTTGAAACATAGGCCTTTCTGTTTCCCTTCCTTGACCAGCTGATATTTCTGGTTCCGTTTGACGGGTAATATTCGGAAGCAATGAGTAGCTTTCTGTTGCCTGACCAGATACCGATGATCTCTCCATTGTTTTGTAGTTCAGATTCTGTGTGTACAAATTTTTTGTACATATCTGTCCGAACATATCCATATGAAAGACGACAGTTTTCCAAATTCCCTTGGTGTCCAGTAATGGGGATTTCAATATATCATTGGACCTTTTTAGCAAAAGAGCAGCCCATGATCTTTGTGCGCCTAGCGGTAAGGATATCTGGATTACGTTTGTTGGCAGATGAGATGTGATCGCATCCCTAACAAGCAGTGTATGTAGCAGTCTCTCTTTATAGACTTGGAACATTTTCTCTGTCAGAAGTTGTGCATCATCTGTCACGAAGTAGATTACCCCACCGCAGCCACAGCATAGAGATGTTAGCATTGCGAACAGGTGGTGTATGTTCTCGTCAAAGATGGGATGTTGCCAAGGATTCATCTTTAACTGAAACGAATATTCCCCACACCTCAGTTCCGCCGGTTTGGAAAAACTCTTATTCAGTTTACCAACTAGAAGATCAATCTCCGTTGTGCGACTTGGCTGAAATATAAGAATTTCATATTTTAGAATAAATTTTCATTTGTATTTACCGTATTGATCATAACATTACAATGAGATTATTTCAATGCTGTTAATTAACTGTCGGTACTAAACATTAAAGCATTAAAACACTAAGCATTCGACGATTTAAATCATGGGAAATACTCCATCTATCAGCTATGAGAAACAGCACTATGTGATGAGATACATAAGATAGCACTATTAGTACCTCTGTCATAGCTTCCTGCACCAGCGTGCGACATTGTCGGCAAACATCTCGGGCCAGCGTTTGTTTCTTGTGTGCCACGATAGGGGATACCGAGAAATGGGAGATTCGGATTCCGGGCAAAAAGGCATGCTCCGTGGTGTACACTTCTTCGTTTCCTAGCACTTCAAACACCTCTTTTATCAGTTCTATCACTAGATCCATATTTCCTTGCGACCCAAAGGCTCCTTTCTTCTTGAAGGCAGCTTTGAAGAGGATGTGTTTGATTGCAGCATTATTTAGCGATATACTGCTCTTGGTGTCTTCGTGGAATTCCTCCTTCTTATCAGACGGTAACCAAATATGGCCAAATCTCATCTTTCTTTCAAGTTCTTCCGTAGCATTTTCGCCTCCCTCCATTGCCAGATTTCGAAGCAGTTCGTTGATTATATCCACAAAAGTAGTATCATCAGTTTCAAACTTGTGAACCCAACCTTTTAACCGACTCGAGAGCACTTTGCAGAAAGACAGGGATTTTTTCATTGCCCCTTCCTTCGAGAGAACACGAAGTATGTCTGCTTCCATGAGTGCTGTAGATTGTCTCCAAACATTCTCGACGACATCTGGAATCAAATGGACATCACTCGGTGGAAACATTTTGTCAGGATTATCAGCAATGATTGCTTGCATCGATTGCCTGAGTGCCTCTTGGGCTTGGACATCTAATGGTAACACAATGACAGGTGTCATATCCCAGGTCAGGAGAGTTTTGTCTGTAGTAAGAAACTGAGATGTGGCAGCAGGTCCATTGTACCGAACACCACTGTACCTGCTCCTGGGATTTTCATGCCTATCTTTGTTACCTCTTGCTGCCTTATATCCCCCATGTCCCAAGCAATTAGGAAGTTTCAGCTGATGGACCAATTGGCTGTACTTCTGAGTGAATTGATCACGTATGGTACGTGGCTTAATCTCTTGCAGAGTTGAATCACTCTGTAGTAACACGCGGTAAGCCCCTCGTTTCTCTCTATGTTCTTGTATGAGAAAGTGGTCTCCTTGTATAACATACAGACTGTCCATTTCATTGACAACACCCACTTTGCTGCCATCCCAGCATGATCCAATGTCCCTCAGCTGCCCAGGCAAATATACACCGTCGCAGCTGAAAATTTTGGAAAGCCTTTCTGCCAATTTCTGACGATATTTCCCAAATTCTTTCACAATTTCTTCATGTTCCTTCAGGGCAAAATCCGCTGCTTCTTCACCAAGTGTGAAAATATCCACCTTTCTTGCCCAGTGAGTGAAGTCCCCTGTGGAGTAGCCTGGAGGGCCAAGATATCTCCCAGCTGGTTCGTCCAGTTTAGCATCCTCTATGGCTTTATAGTATAACGTCTCTATCTCTTTCAAGCTAGTCATGTTGGATTCTGGAGAGCAAAAGAAACAAAACATAGAATTCATACAAGAAACCCAGGGGTTTGGCGCTCTGCTTGACAAGATGGAAGACAATAACCACATAAACTGGATAACACTGGTATCTAGATGTATCTTTCACTGTAAAACCTGGCGTTTTCGAGACACAAGGTTTTTGAAAATCAGAAACACACCGAATGACCCCAGAATGACCTTAACCACTTAAGTGTCAAAAGTACCCTGTGTACACTGAATACTCACCCCCGAGGCCCAAATTTCAATCCCTTTTACTCTACGTTCGCTCGTTTTCCATATAATTGAGGTTTTGGTTTCCTCACATGGTACAATGGTGAAATTAAAAAATTCGTTAAAAATCGGAAACTTAACATTTCAAAAATACAAAACAGTACTTTTGTGAGGACCACTGAGAAGAAAATTCAGGAAAAGGTTGAAAAAATTCAAAAGTGATTTGAGGGA
>JAAUYG010048738.1_pt1 | contig 14685 bp, 11 predicted proteins | sample 7278091 | NCBI WGS metagenome assembly JAAUYG01 (sample SAMN14350201, study PRJNA611818) | marine sediment metagenome | isolation source: surface marine sediment (0.6m) | place: French Polynesia: Moorea | collected 2018-08 | reverse complement strand
GTTAAGGTGTCGAATATGATCTAAAATTGATACATACATAGTGAGGTACTGTGTGAGAGTTAACCCAGATTTCAATTGATTTAGTCTGCAGCAGTGAGTTTTTGATACAAGTCTACAGAAAATTTCCAATGTCCTCTCAACTGCAGCTGTCAAGCAGAGCGCCAAGGTCCTTGGACCTCTTGTTGGTACATGGTTTCTGGTTGGTACATGGCTTTATGTTATAGATAGCTTTTCTGCCACTTTTCTACCCGGCCGAATGACCAGGAATAGGGTGTGTCTTGGCCTCTATGTAACCTGATAATATTCCTATAATATCTATCAAATTAACAACAGTCACAGTGTTCACTTCAGTGTTTTGAAAAAATGAAAACGTTGGTATTCTCAATGATTCTCCCATGCCATTGGACATATCAACAAACTTTGTGCTGAGCCGGCTGCCATGTAACCAGGCAGTTACAGGCGAAAAGTACACGATCGTCTGGTACTGATACAAGCTTTCCCTTTGTCTGTGCATGCCGACTGTACAGAAGCTCCTTTCTATTGTCTTCGGTAAACAGTGACTATTTTTAAAATGTAGAAAACAACACCTTATCCTAATCTCCTTACTTTATAAGATCTAGTCAAAGCTGAAAGGTCAAATGAATATTGCTTTAGAGAAAACGAGCCATGAAAAGGCTACCAAACTTGGAAAGACCTCCCACATCATGATACTAGTAGGCTCTTAAAATTGCAGTTACCTACCCTAGCTTATAGGACAGCAAGAGGTAGCATGACTGAAACTTACTGTATAATATGATTCATGAAATATATGATCCTGATTGGCCCAACAAAGTGCTTTGTTACCTTACATACATGTAGCATATGAAATCACATTTGGCGTGCGCCCCACATGCATGTAGTTATCCGATCTATCCCATGGCTGTTTTATCACATTAAGAAGGGGTAGAGAAAACTACTGTGTGACAAAGTGACCGGATACCATGTTTAACTGATTAAGTAGCCTCAGGGTCAGAGACCCTTTACTAAGAAGGCTTGAGTGATGGGTGTCTGACTGCAAGATTAGTTATATCAAACGGTTACTACAATATCATGAATATTTGCAGCTGTGAGTACTGATAAAAATCCAATAAAAATGCATCTTTGAGCGATCCTTATGATTGATATCTTGATAACTGAAGTGAAATAATCCATGAAATCCACCAACTTGAAGTCTTCTAACACATAAGAAAAAAAACATTGTAAAGTAGGAGTGACACTGAGAAAAACTGCACAATTCAGACATACTGTAAATAAAATGTGAAAAAAGAGTACATAGATGATATACAGGCATTTCTCATTTTCATGTGTAGAACTGTAGATATAGACAAAGAAACCATTTGCTCTTATATATTTAATATGTATATGTTGGTGGCTCTCTGACTTATGCTATCAAAATGAACATAAAAGATAATATTAAAAAAATATGTATTAATACCCGGTATATAAAAAAATTAATGTAATATTGTAAAATATTGACAATATTTTATATAATCATAGACATATATTACATGGATATAGAATTAAGACATACTAGTAGGTACTTTAAATGGCACTTATAGCATGCTAAGGTGGAGGTGTCTAGACTATCTTCACCAGGCTTCTGTCTTCATACTGCTCTAAGATTACATAAGGTTGCAGTTTAGAACCAAATATTGCCAAAGGATCACCTACGGGGATTGATGATTTGGTATCCTATCTGTATCAGTATCGCTATCAGTAAAGAAAGAGAAAGAAGGAAAGAAAGAAAGAAAGAAACATCTATAGGTTAAAGGTATAAACTTGTTTTCTGTAGTACTGTGCCCATAGAAACTTTGCCAGAAAATATTACCGGTACTTGATACAATGTTTGCTCTTCTCTCGTATGTATACATGATATGTACATATATGGACAGTAATGTGTTTCTCATCATGTGCCACCAAATTTAACCAACAACAACTTTATACAGCCTTGAATGTAATCATTGATGATTACACTTTGCAGCAACTGAAGCAGCAAAGGGACAAGTTGAAGCAGTATCAGAAGAAGATCAGTGTTCAGTTGGATCGAGACCGAGATGTAGCCAAACAACTGCTGAAGGATGGCAAGAAAGAGTAGGTCTTCGATTACAGCAGGTGTTCTGGTAGGGCATTCCACTACATGTATATGGTATGGGATTATGGGCTACATTTGATCAACCTCTTTGCCCTATGATATAACAGTAGTTGAAGTTCTGTTTTTCAGCAAATGTACTAGTATGAAGTGTCTGTCAGTGACCAAAGGGACTTCCTTTTCAACCTGATCTGTTCATTGATAGTTCTATCCTTGGTGCTGCACTGAATAACTGGAAGCCTGTCTTGTATACCCAAACCCCAGGGTATGTGAGCTGATTCCGTGGATACAGTATTTAAACGTAGTAAGGGGATTTGTCTGTTTCAGAAAAGCCAAGTTGCTGCTGAGAAAGAAACGATTCCAGGAGAGTTTGCTAACCAAGACAGACGGCCAACTGGAAAATATTGAAAGAATGGTATGTATTAGCATGGCTGTGGAAACTCTGTGGAATTTGTAGAAATCCAGAATTTTTAAATGTGTGATACTGAAAGCATGGACCATGACCACCTGATGACCACATGGTCCAGAGCTCTCATCAGTCTGTATTTTGACTTACCCGTTACATCAGAACATTATAGTCAATCACATTTGCTCAGGATGCTGACTTAAGTTAAAACTTTGACTGAAGTATTTTCAAACTTTGACTGAAGTATTTTCAAGAACTCCAGCCGTGGTTTGTGTTCATCATCCTTCATGGGAGACTTCACTAAAACTTATACCTTATATTATATCTTATTTAATTATAAAAATAAGGCAGTTAAGTTTTGCCATTTAAGAATGTACATGTAAGTTACCCATGCTCCTAGGTGATCAACACAGTGAAATTGTTAAATCTCAAACTAACCACTGTGAAATGACACTACATGTAGCTACACAAAGATCTAGCCCTGCTGTGACATCTTTACATATATGTGAAGGAATTACATAGCCCTCGCCTTTCAATGTGTGGAACTTCTGACATTGACCTTCACTGTGGGAGCACCTGTACTTATGATATCTGCCGTATGCTTGTTCCAGGTCCACGATATCGAGTTTGCCCAGATTGAGGCTAAGGTTGTAGAAGGTCTGAAGTCAGGGAATGCTGCCCTGAAGAAAATGCATGAGGTATGCTATATACTAGTAACTTATTGACTTCTGTTTGGAATCTTTCATTTCACGTTTCATCAATATTCAGTTTGAAAATGGTGACAGAATTCTCTTGGCCTAGCATATCTTTAGAAAAATTGCACTTCAGCTCTGAGACTAAATATCTCTCAAATGTCTGTCAGCAGAACTGGTTGTAGAGTGTTCTGACTAACCCAATCTTATCCAGTGCCTTACTAGTATGTTAGCTCAACATTTGGGGCTAGAAATGCACTATATGTACTGTAGATAATAAATTTCCCATACAGATTAACTATAATGCGCACTCGCAAGCTGCTGTCACTGAGTAAGCCACAGAAATGAACCCCCTGTATTATGTAAAAAGTGTGTAATCATCTAGTGCTAGAAGTCATGTGGTGTCGATCATTGTGATGGTGTTGATAGTATATGGTGAACTGTTTATGTGTAAGTATGTGTGCAGTGCCTGACAGAGGCTGTCATAACAAGGTATTGTTTGCATTGTGTGCCATGGCAAAACAAGATTGTACATGTGTATATATTGTCTTGGTTCTCTTTCAGTTACTGTCGGTAGAGGATGTAGAAAGAATTATGGATGAAACTGCGGAGAGTGTACAGTACCAACAGGTAAATACAATGTACACATGTACCAATACATTAGTACACATGCACCAAGAGCTGAGTACACATGCACCAACAGGTTGGTACGCATGCACCAATAGGGTAGCACACATGTACCAGCAATTCAGTAGACGACTAGACGTACTGATTTGTAACAACTCATGTACGAGCAGGTTACTACATGTACTATGTATAATACTAAATACGTAATACCAATAAAGACACGTTTAGTAAACATGTATCGGCAGGCTGGAACACGATCATGTACCAGAAAGCACACATGTGCCAACAGCTTAGTAGGCTTCTACAAGATCCACATTGACAGCGCATTGTGTTACAGTATATTGGTGCACACAATTGATGCACAAATGTTTAATTATATTCATGTCAATTGTAAATTCCTGTCTGTGGCCGTCTGTTAGGAGATCGACGAGATCCTGGCTGGCGGGCTGACGGAGGAGGATGAAGACGAGGTGCTGAGGGAGCTGGACCAGATAGTCCAGGAATCACTGCCAGAGGTGCCGGGTGGTGCTGAGGAGGAGGGCATGATGCTACCAGACGTACCAACTGACAGAATACCAGGTCAGGGCTACACACATACAATGTCTGGTACTCATTGCAGGTCATTATTATGCCAACACACAGGGTTTGATAGTTTTTCCAGGTCAGGGTTACACAATACATACAGGGTCCACTGCACCCAGTCCAGTACTTATCACAGGTGAGGGTTACACAGACACACAGGGTGCAGTACTCATCTCAGGTCATGGTTACACAGACACACAGGGTGCAGTACTCATTTCAGCTCAGGGTTACACAGATACAAAGGGTGCAGTACTCATCTCAGGTCAGGGTTACACAAGAAACACAGGGTGCAGTACTCCTCGCAGGTGAGGGTTACACAGACTCAAAGGGTCCAGTACTCAGCACAGGTCAGGGTTACACAGACACACAGGGCGTAGTACTCGTCACAGGTCAGGGTTACACAGACACACAGGGTGCAGTACTCATCTCAGGTCAGGGTTACACAGACACACAGGGTGCAGTACTCATCTCAGGTCAGGGTTACACAGACACAGGGTGTAGTACTCATCTCAGGTCAGGGTTACACAGACACACAGGGTGCAGTACTCATCTCAGGTCAGGGTTACACAGACACAGGGTGAAGTACTCATCTCAGGTCAGGGTTATACAGATATACAGGGTTCAGTACTCATACCTTAGGCCTCTGTCCTCTGATTCCTGTGCTAAATTACATGCTGTCACAGATTAGGATGCTGTCAGAGTTACGGCTACATGTAGCGATATAATTTATATGGATTATGGCAGGTGTTTTAGGCAGTTTCTTGCCATATGTACACCATGCTGTCTGCTGATCAACTGTCAGTGCCACTGTCCCCAATAGCCACTACCCCCAATAACATTCCGTTACTAGGGAAGGACAATAGAAGAAAGGTTTCAATTATACATGTGCCTTGGCTGGACCTTATTCACTTGATAGATTTGATGTAGATCTTTGTAGAGCTGATGTGGTATTTCCTCGCAGAGAGCAATGTTGTGACGTATAGCCGCAATATTTTCCAGAGAGAAGCCGGGAGCAGCAGAAGGAGAAAAAAGCCGTCCTGGCTTCCTAGTTCTGGGTTCCACAGTGGCCATCCGATGGCAGACTTGGCTGGTTTCCTGCATTGCAAACACAGGGAAGGTTACCCTTCCAGAATTATTAGAACTAATGACATGTCACTGCATTGGACATTTGCCTGGTGTCCTCACAGAGTTGCAGAGACCGCATCCTTGAATCTATCATTGTATAATAGCTGTAACTATGCTAAGATTTTCAGCCTTCCCAACAGAGTTTAGTACGCTGACAGGCAATTATGTATAGAACCAAGCCAGCACTGTGTCAAGTACATGACATTGTATAACTCAGTTTTTGTATTTCTATATTGTCATGATTTGTCCAGTTGAGAATGTGTGAAGGTATGCATGATATCTAAATTATTTTGCAGTCTACAGACTATTAGAGGAGAGAAATGTTGTTATTGCATTGATTGCTGCTGTTTTGTTACCTTAATGGATTCCCTGCTAGCCAGGTCTTATCTGTGTTAATACGCAGTAGAGGAATCTTAATGGAAGACTTGTAGCAGTTTTAATTGGGAATTATATGGGACACTTGTTTTGATATATTTGAATAAAGCTGCTCTGGGTGGCTGGTTCCAATAGTCCAAGATGGAAGTTATAGGAACCTCTGGTGATATATGCCCAGGTGGTGGTCTTATAGATGTTATACAGTAGTCCCTCTCTAATAGGGTCACCCCTTCTGCCAAACAATTCTGTCATTAGGAAGCATCCTCTGTATTCACGGTACTTGCTACCAAGAATCTTGTGTCCTTCCTAGAGGGATGTCCTTTCTAGAGTGTTCTTTAAAGAGAGGGACCACTGTGCAATCATTATGCAAGAACCATGCATTAGAAGTGGCATGTGTGTGCATGTAGTTATGATTAATTAATGAAGAAATGTGCCTTTGTTGGGCAGCGGATTGAATGTTTTACGTATGATCATTGTGCAAATGTTTTCATTACTCATCACTTCCCAGGCATTCTGTGCAGATTATTAACTAGCCCTGTGCATGCCGTATGTCCATATTAACTGGCCAGAGCGGCCACAGGGCATCATGAGTGTACTGTATGTGATGCTTCTATCATCAGACTGTATATTTTAATAAATCATTACCAAATAGCTGTAGCTGTCTGTTATGTCATCAATCAAAACAGAAAATACAATCCATGCAGTTTATTCCTAAAACACAATGTGTATGTCATCATCATGTAGGCATAAGTATTGCCATGGTGACCAGTATCAACAACACCCAGCGTGGAACACTGTGACTGATTTGCTGGATAGAATCGGTGAAGCGTGTAGCTTTAATTGGCCCGACTCATCAATACAAGTTGAGAACACTTGAGAACATAGACAACACAAGAACACACCAAAACAAACCAAATAATACACATCGAAGAATGTCCTTTTAAGTATATGAAGATAATTCTACTGATTACACTGAACACTTTTGCATCCTGAAAGAGGAATCCATCAGCCAATTTACTGGTCAGTAAGAAAATTATTCTTGAAATTTTCAACAGGATTAGATTATGTACAAGTTGAGACAAAATGACTAATCGATGCACCTATAAATCATCGATTTGAGTAATTTTCTAGAGCATCAAATGCTGACATTTGAGGATCTCACTTGGTGGATCTATGCATTGGCAAAGCCATTCATCCCATGCCTGGCAGCCATTACTGCCATATAAAATACAAGATTCTCATAAAAGTCACAATTTGTTGTTATGAGCAGCAGAGTGGGTATTACCTGGTACATGCATTGGCAACAGTATCCTACGATCCTAGGTAAGTTTTAACATCCAAATTCAATGAGCATTACCCGGTATGCAGAAATATTTTTTCCAAGAGTTACACTGAAGAATACAGTTTAAATTTCTGATCAGCGATACCGGTAATAGGGAAATTGGGCGGTCAGTTCTTTCTGCAGAAATGATGCTCTTTAGTGATGCATTGGCAATATGACTGCCAATATTTTGATTCACAATGTACGTGCTGACTGCACTTGTGTGTTTTCATTTTAATGTGTGAAAACATGCATCACATTTAAATGGCATTAAAATAATGAAAATAATCAGCAAGCCTTAGGCTTTCCTCAAAGTTGAAACCAAAGAACACAAATTTACATTGTGATGGACACCATTTGTGCAGACCATGCAGAAAATAATATGAAATTCAGGCGCACCCTCAACTGAGACCTTGTGCTCTTTATCACACTCTGACACAGAACTTGCAGCTAGACAACTTTATATCTAAAACAGTCCTGCAAAACCAAACACTACATACATGATAATTTACTGGTGTACAAAAGACTACATATTCCTGATTCTATAGTCACTATGACTAGATAGGGTGCTTCAATTATTGCACAATTATAGCTTTTTGTGAAAATTGTCTCTGCTACGGTGCTACCCAAATATATGATACACATGACAATTCAGTGATGCACAGTTACTATATACAGTTCCTATACAATTATCTACATACCTGTGCACTAAATTTTCACATCCAGTGGGATATGAAGCATCATGGCCTTGGGTAGAGCTTTAATTGAAAGGATAACACAAGTAGAACTGTCACACAATTGTTTTTCACCACAAATCCACATCACATGATAACATAACAGCAGATAGATGATCAAGCAGATTATACATTTAATACTAGCATGGGTTACTAAGAAGTATGTTACAAAACTATTTCCCTGAAATGTGATTATTGAGACAATGGCCTGCCATACTGCATGTACTGTAAGCATGGTTAAGTTACACAAACTTCCAGTTATCCTTTCTGAACTAGAGGACCCTATTATTCCACATCTAAACAGCACTGTAAGCAATGGCACAGTGTTAACGGTAGCACTGTCAATGACAGCACAGTGCCAATATTTTACTACCATACTTTGTACTGTTGGAACTGTAGTCAATACTATTGTATGGTAAGCATCACGACTAGAAGATGCTAAAACATTCAAATTCAAATTTGGGAGTGAAAGTTTTTGGACCCTGGAAACATAATTTCCGATGAGACATTCTGTGCACAGAGTCAAAATTATGGTGGAAAATTCGGGAACTTTTCCCACCATAATTTTGACTCTGTGCACAGAATGTCTCATCAGAAAAGGAATTCAAACTTTGTAAAGCCTTAGCAGCATTTAATAGTGGTGTGGCTAAGGTTTCAGTCATGCAGTCAGTGTTTATACACAGTGACTAGTACTGGTACCTACAATGAACACATCGCTATAGAATGCTCTGTGAATACACTCATATACTATACATGTACTTTACCTGACTCCTAAAAATATTTACATAAATGTCAAGATAGCATTGTAGATTGACTGCACAGATCTTTACCTGGAATTACATTGTTTTGATTGGCTATGATGCTGACAGTGCCCATATAAAAACTAACGGAGCTTGGCCCTACTGACACTGTTGGCTCCCTGTCACCTAAACTGGGGCAGCGATGTGTGTCACACTGCTACTTGAGACAGGCCTGGAGGTGGCCTATCACACCCTGTAAACCTTGTCTATAGTTCTGGTCCACTGCACCCTGCCCGGCAATCACGTGTGTGAAGTCAATCATTCGTACGTCTGCGATATCTCCCCCAGCAGCCGTTACCATGGCAACATCTGTATCATGGCAACCATTCTGACCCAGGCCGTTGGTCTCATCGTGGTCCCGACAGAACTGACCATCATACACAAACAGCAGAGATGATGCATAGAAATGGTAGTTGGTCTGTCGCTCAAAGATAGTCCGAATTTCGTTCAGTTTGTGGAGAAATACTTGAGACACTGCTTGGCGATACGGCATGTTTTTTGGCAGATAGTGCAGAAAACCTGGATGGGTAGATATTAGGCGACGTTAGTAAGTATGATAACACCTCAATATTACTGTGTACCTACATTGTATATCACATGTGAAAGAAATGCCAAAATGTAGTTATATCTACAATTGTTTTCCACATCTAAAATAATGTATAAAGTGAATTGCACATTCACATGCTTACTTTGGCAGTTCTTATCAGAAACATTTTCTAGCGTGCCAGGAAGTAAAGTAATTTCCAAGACCAACACTAAAAAAGTGCTGTCATGAACAGCCTATGGGAAGAGGAATTGGATCAAGTTTCCAACAGAATGTCGGATCAAATTTATTTGTCAAATATATACTCTTAATTCTAAACAAATCCCTCAGTATCCATAAATCTTGACCCCTGTATGACCTCTGTGTTCTGACCGGAAGCTGACCTTTGGTAAGAACTTCCTCTTCGGTGAGTTTCCTGAGATCCAGATGATCCTGAACTGTGTAGTTGTCCGTTCCTGGATCATATACCTTGTGTGTGAAGAAGAGAACTCATTAATCAGGTATGACATTTAACAATACATATACACCAAACTTCAGTCCATGTATAAAGATTTCCATCCAAACACTACACATGCATGTTTTGGAGTGGTGATAATACATGTATGATGAGCACCGTACTTGACACTCCCACCAGCCAGGGCCCTGGACAGCTGGGCCAAAGCTGGTGTCGAAGCACAGTAGATTCATGAATTATAGGAAGGAAACCATGGTTGTCACAGGCTCAGATTAATGTCACGTTGATCATGTGCTTGTTTAGCTTATTCAGGGGAGTTAGTTGTTTACAGACCCTAATATTACAGAGCAGGGAGGTGTAGACAGAAGAAATAAGATTTGGAGGCACAGTTTGAAGACTGAAAGGAATATGAAATGCCCTGTATGGAGAGCTAAGATAACAAAGGCTCACCCCTGAAAGTGCCCCATATATGTATTTCTGCAGTATATCTATTCTTAGACAACAGTGACCCCATTTTTGTATTGCAATTTTCAAACTTATACCATTACCTTTACAAAAATCGTAATATTGGAATTCTCATTTATTTTGAAATTGTGTCGAACCTTCTTTAATTAACATTTGTGATATTGTTCACATATAACTGGCTCAAAGATTTTAAATTCTAGTACAGTACTAGTATACTGTATTTTTACTACCTGGATCCGCAGTTTCCTGCCTCATCTGGATCCAAAGTATCCTGCTTTAAATTGATCCTCTGTATCCTATTTTACCTGGATCCCCAGTACTCCACCATACCCATATCCCCAATATCTTCCCTTACCCGGATTCCCAATATCCGGAATCCTATCTTTTCCTGTGGTGGGAACTTTGCTCTCTCCCTCAGAACCTTGCTTTGATCAGAGCCCGGAGTGTAGGAGACTGGCCCAACTTTGATGTCCATGACACAGGGTTTGTGGAACTGCTTGGCGATGTTCTCCATACGAATATAGACAACTGGAATGCCATAAATGTCAGAACCTGATCATGTTGGTATTACATAGTCATGACCAAACACCAGTAAATTTACTTCATATACAGAATGTCTCAATGCAAGGGGTCTTCATGTGTAATTTACAGAAAGTTGACTTACATTTACCATTACTATATAATGTCAGCTTTACCACAACTATGTCTATCTAATGATAACTTTACCATCACTATGCCAGCTTTGCCATCACTACAGATATTTTATCATCACTATGGCAGCTTGAAAAGCTGGGCAGACTTCATGCCAGCTTTACCATTAATATGCCAGCTCTGCCATCACATACTATTTATACCATCACTGTGCCAACAGCTGTATCACCACTGCCAGTTTTACCATCACCATGCCTGCTTTACCATTTCTGATTACCACTGGTATGCCTACTTGCCAGCACTGTCACCTTTACCATCACTTGATCACAATGCCAGCATTACCATAAATATAGATTCAGTATGTATTATCATCAGCATAAAAGCTTTCCAACACGCTGTCTGCTTTACTATCGCTTGATCACAATTCCAGCTTTACCATCACTATGCCAGTTTTACCATCACTAAGTCAGCTTTACCATCACTATGTCAACTTTACCATTGCTATGTCAACTTTACCATCGCTATGCAGGTCTGTGGTCCAGGTGCCATGGAATTTAGGCATCACATTGCGGAATGCCACAATGTCTGGATTACTATCACACTGCAGACCATTGATCTGCTGGTAAAACTCTAGTTCAGCATGACCTTTGGGTGGGATGATAGGTTTGAGGACTGTATTATTGCTACATTGCAGGAAACCTGAGCAGGGAAAAGCAAGACAATATACAATCAAATATTGCCTTAAATGGAAAGGTTAACAAAACATAATAAAGCCAACATACAGCTTAAAATTATCTTATAATCTTATTATCTTATAATATATAACCATGACAACATGTACATGTCACATCTGAGAAGCTTAACTTTTGATAAGACATGGAAGACACAAGATTGCAAATTACTACCATAATACCTTATAAGCAGATCATGCGTAGCAACACCATGTAGTAAATTGTACATGAACATACATTGTAAGGTTAATAGAGACAGAAATTTTGCAGTGTTCTAATGCCAGCATGCCAAAATGTGGAAATAAATGATTTAATGTGTGCAAAAAGTCTTGCGTCTTGTACACCTTGCTCACAGAAGGATGGATACTGTACCATATTTTGTGGCCTTTTCCCCTTTGCCAGGTCGATCCTTGCCGTAGAAGTGTCCAGCAACCTGTGTGGGTAGTGGTACCAAGCCGTCAGGTAGTGGAGGAGTGGCCACACGGGTTGTCTGGGCTGAAATAGGAAGCATTCCTGTGCTGAAACAGAATCTGGCCTGGTCACAGCTGGATTTAAGCCTAAAGTGCCAGTATTTTTCATTCTTTCTGTTTTTCATTAACTCTTTTCTGCATTCTTTCTGTCTGACTTTCTGTACCTCAAAACTGTCCAAGATGTCCATTAGAGTTGGAAACAGGAAATAACGCAGACTATTCACATGTTCAACAGTATCGGTAAATAGTAGAGAAGGATGTGCCACAAATTACAGGGCAAAATTTATACACAACTCTGACCACCTCCCATTCGCAAGAAGCCCAGCCAAACCTGTGCTCATTTTTATCCATACATATTACTCTTTATCGAAGCACATCTTAACAAACTAAACTCACTGAATTTCACAGAAAAATCATACTGGTCTCTTAATGCACATTTTCCAAAAATAACAACTATCCGTTGCATAAGATTTTTTTCCCCACGACATCATGATCATACATGCGGTACTCAAAACCCATTTGGAAGAGTGCCACACATTGGTGTGTGTTGGTCTAAGTTGCCAGTATGGTTGTGAGTATTTTGCTGTATTTTGCTACTGGACCAACATGGAAGTGACAATATTTGGTCTCGTGACTTTCAACATGCGAGAACGTGCAATGGATAGTTGTTAGTTAGTTTGGGAAATTGTGCATTAAAAGTAGGATTCCCCTGTGAAATGTGGTGCGTTTAGTTTGTTAAGTTTTTCACACCTTCTGACTTGAACTGACATGATGACATAGCTTCTGCAAGTCGTTTCATCATGTTAGATCAAGTCGGTAGGTGTGAGAAACAAATAAAACGGCTTGAGGAACCAGGTGTTCTGGCTAGTTAGGTTATGCCTTGATAAAGCGTAGCATGTCTGTATAGAGGCGAGTGAACGCAGGTGTGGCTGGCTTCTTGCGAATTTGAGACAGCCAGAGTTAGACTCTAGATCTATTGATAAATTTTGCCCTACAATTCTGAGAAAGTCGTAGCGTTAGTGTTGAGGTCAAGTACCCCTTAGAGGGGCTACTTGGGCCTAACCATGGGTACCATGCCATTTGTGCAGGTCTAACGCTATTGCTTGTGGGGTAGACCTGCATGAACATGATGAAGGGCATGATTAACTTGGACCCCAACACTATAAATCAGTGTATTAATATAATGTTACAACTTTCGCAGCTACCTGCAATTTGTGCTCCTTTCTCTATGGAGAAGCGGGGGGATTGGAAACTGCCTCGACGGCTTGATCTGTTTACTAAAAGGATTGAAAAGTAAAACAGGGCAGCAAATCTACACATAAGTCTAGTCAGTGGAGAAATAACTGAATTTGAGATAATCATTGAGATAGCTACAGGAGCACATCATCTGCCACCATGTGAGGGAGCACCTGGATAAGCATGATATGTTGACGCCCTTAAGCACGGCTTTAGGCGAGGATACTCCTGCGAGTCGCAACTACTCGTCACCATCCACGACCTGATGTCACTGTTCGACTGTAAACTCCAGGTGGATGTGGCTGTCCTCGGCTTCAGCAAGGCATTCCATACGGTGCTCCATGACAGTTCATGGACAAGCTGGAATATTACGGGATTAACGGCAACAGACATCAGTGGATAGCCAACTTCCTCAAGCAGTGACAGCAGTGCGTGGTGGTCGATGGCATAAAATCCAACAGTGTCCATGTAGAATCTGGGGTACCCCAGGGCACAGTCCTGGGACCGCTCCTCTTTCTACTTTACATCAACGACTTGCCCAGGAGCATCATCTCTCAGGTACGCCTCTTCGCAGATGACTGCCTCCTGTATCGCCCAATACATAGTGAACAGGACCATTACGATCTCCAAACCGATCTCAACAGCCTCTGCGACTGGGCCAAGACCTGGGGTATGAGTTTTAACACCTCAAAGTGTCACATAATGTCAATAACCAACAGGAGAGTAACATCACTCCACTTGTATTCTATGCTGGGCCACGTCCTGTCCAAGGTAGACAACATCCAATACCTAGGCATTACCATCGCCTGCAACCTTTGTTGGGAGAACCACATAACGGGCCCAACAGCGAAAGCGAACAGGACGCTATGGTTCCTTCGTCATAATCTCAGAACATGCCCCCAACAACTACGCCTACTTGCGTACTTCCGCTTAGTACGATCACGGCTGTAGTATTCGAACATTGCATGGGACCCATACCTAGCCAAGGACATCACCAAGCTGTAGTCCATCCAACGCAGAGCTGCCCGATTCACCATGAATGACCATAGGCATGGTAGCAGCATGTCAAACATGTTGGAAAGGTTGGGATGGGAACCGCTCCAGGAATGCAGAGCAATGGCACGCCGAATGATCATGAAGAAGATCTTATGTGGCAGGATGGCAATAAACTGCGATGACTACCTACCTAGAAAGGAGCAGCACAAGAACTAGAGCTGCCAACAGTGCCAAGTTCAAACATTATAGGACCAACACTGAAGTGTTTAAAAACTCATACTTCCCCAGAACTGTACCCCTTTGGAATGGCACGCCTGACCAGTTTGTGAATACTCTGACAGAAGTGTC
>JAAUYG010205727.1_pt1 | contig 14687 bp, 13 predicted proteins | sample 7278091 | NCBI WGS metagenome assembly JAAUYG01 (sample SAMN14350201, study PRJNA611818) | marine sediment metagenome | isolation source: surface marine sediment (0.6m) | place: French Polynesia: Moorea | collected 2018-08 | reverse complement strand
GTTGTCTAGGTTTACACTCCAAGATGTGCGCAGCACAAATGAACACTAGTGATAATCCTGAGTTATGTGATATCCAGTTAAGCTTTTGGCTCTTCTGTGAGTTAATGCGGCAGTTATGTCCTTGTTAAATGGCTAGTTCTTGTTATTTCAAGACATCTCATATGATGTAGGAATCTTGATGAGGTTCTGCTACGAAACTGAGCTTGACATACGATGAACGTGATGGACTTTCTCCTAGCTTTGGCAGCAGACTTGCGGTCACCAAATCACGCACTTAGTGACCAACGACTCGGCAGGCTTCTGGTGCGACAAGCACCGCACATGCGTGCATCACTGCACACTCAATCGCTATCGCAAGCGATTATTCACTAACAGGCAGACAGCAATTCATAATCGCTACTTTGCAACCATAGGCTGCTGTTTCCCACACAAGGAAACACGAGACACACACACACAGCATGACAAGCTGTACATAATGATCGCCACATATGATATCAGCGTAATCAAGTCCTTGCCATTTCAACGCTTTATGTTATCTCCTGAGGCTTCTCTCCACTCAGGGATGTAGACTGTTCCTTAGTCCTTATGGCATTGGGGATAAAGGTCTGTGGTCAAGGGAAGGCTGCGGGACGGGGCCTAACGTGCACAATACAGCAACCAATATCAGAGCGTCATCTACTGCAGGCATTCCCGACAGGATAGCTCCTGGTCCGGCCTTACGTCTTTATCCCAGGCTCCAGATAAAAGTTTTCCCCATGCCATACATGCGACATCTGCTCTCGCCAAGGCAAGTCCTTCACAACTGGGCAATTCATCTCACACTTGGAGATAAAAATTAAAAAACTGGGGGGTACATGGTCTAGCATTTTCTCTCTCCTTTCCTCCTCCCTCTTTAAAGACTCCGACTGTCCCTGGTCAACTCGCCTACTTATGCTTCCTCTGTCCTTGGGGTTGGGGCTCACTGCCCGATTCTTTGACAATCCCTCTATCGGGGCTTAACTCCAGCCTTCCTCTGGCAGGCAAAGTTTCCTAGAGTCCTTTTCCAGGAATATGGGTGGGGGGTGTAATTATGTGGTGGTCAGGCAGACTCACTCTCGAGGCACATTGGGCCTGTTAGCTCAGGTACCCCTTCCTTGTCGGCCTTCCCCGACCACCTAGTTCACAGTCACACTCCATTCATCTCTTCCAAGCACGGTTTGCGCAAGCATTCCTTCTCTTAGCAAGTCTAGGAACATCATGAATGAGTCCCCTCCAGTTTCCAACTAGATAAACGGGAACAGGAACAGGCTGCAACAGGAAACTGGAGAGGCCTGATGAACGTTGAACTTTAAAAATTTTTGACATAGCATGCGGCCTGCACGCAATACTGGGACACATGGCCGGTGTGTCCCAGGACTAGTCACCCCTGCCTGCGTGGCTGGTTGATGGGAATCCTGGCAGTGCCCACTTTGGTGACAGAACACTCCCAGATCTCCCCCGTGTGTGGCAAGGTCCCCGTCCTAGACTTCACCATGGTAAATCTTCAACATCGTCAAGGCATCAGGTGGGCACTGGTCCTTCCCCGATAATTGCTAATATCCAAGCTTTACCCTCCACACTCTACAGTGCTGGCCCCTTAAGTCTCGTTACATAGTGGTCTCAGCATCTCAGCGGGCCGTATAATTCCCAATACTGTTCAAAGGGGTAACTAGTTGACATCGAAGTGTCTGGTTGCCATCTCTCATCGGGTGTCAAAGAGATCACTACTGTGGGCTGGGAAGGCTCCTACTGAGCGTGACTGCTATGCCGATGGTCGGGAACAACCATACAGATGATCCGTTTTGTGCCTGGATAACTGGTAGCCCTTGTAACCTACGGATCAGGGTGTATCTTTCTAGCTGCTTCGGGTCCCTGATCGGGTCCCTCTGCGGGGTAAGGGAACAAGTGATCAGCTTCCCGTTGATGTCTCAGGTATCTCTGTGCAAGGGTCAACACATACGTCTGCGGGCTCGACCTCTGGCTTGGCATCGGGACCATCTGAGTCTGCGGAGATGGCCTGTAACCAATTAGACACATTTTCGGGACACAATATCGTATCTGTCTCCGTTTCTGGGTGATTAGCCGATCCAGTGAATGACCCCTGGTCTGGGCTTGGGATCGAATCCGATAGGGTCTCCAACACCGCAGGTTCAGGTTCAGGTTCGGTGGGGCTGGCGGTGTGGGTTTCGTTTGTCTCCACTGGCTTCTCTGTCAGGCTAGGTGCATCGGGATGGGGTTCTGCAGGCTCGGGTGCAGGGGCTGGGTCATATATCGTCGGTGGGATGTCCACTACTGCCACTATCTGGTGCTGGAGGACTGGCTTGGAAGTCTGTGCCTCTTGGTCTCGATACTGCGTTGAGCAGTCAGTCTCTATCCAGCTATGTAGCCTCTCTCCAAAATCGGGGTAGTAGGGCATCAACTTGTCCACATGCATGATCTCGGGATCTGCTTGGGAGTGGCGTTGTATCTTGTACGTCACTGGTTCTGTTTTGGTCAAAGACTAACCGGGGTCCTCGGTTAGTATACTCTAGGACCCTAGTTAGTAGCAACCAGGGTCCTCGGTTAGTACTTGCCTCCCTGTCGGGGGTAGGCTCTCCAGACCCATTCACCCCGGTGAAACCGAACAATTCAATTTGGCTCCCCATATCCACGATGCTGACATTTGGCAGAAGTCTTGAGTGTTTTGCGGGCTCTGCTGTGAGCACGACGTAGAGAATCCTTTATCCACTCCACACACTCGTTGGGGCATTCGTATTCAGGCTGCTCGGGCCCTGTGTCTCCCAGCATTAGATCCACGGGAAGTGTCATTTCCACTCCATAGACCATCTTGTGGGGGCTGACTCCTGTACTAGCATGTGGGGTCGATCTATAGCCACAAAGAGCTGCGGGCAGGTGGTCGTCCCAATCGTACTGTTGCTCTGATACTACATTTCTCAGCATCGACAATAGCGTGTGATTACACCTCTCCACAGCACTGTTAGACTGAGGATTATACACCGTCGGATCCGCCTTGTGGATTCGCAGCAGGTCACATAGGCATTGTTGTACAGCTGCAGTGAATTCCTCCTGTCACTGTGTATGTTTAGCGGGGTGCCATTTTTGTAGACCCATTCGTTTATGATATCAGCTACTAGCATGACCTCCTTGGTGGCCACTGCTGTGCCTTCTATCCATTTCGTAAAATGGTCCTACATCACGGCAATGTACTCATTCCCACGGTCGGTCCTGTGTAGGGGTCCGATCAAATCCACCGATACTCGCTCGTTGAAGGCACCATGTCGGGGCTTTTGGAATTCGGCATGCCCTCTCACGGCAGACTTACAGCATCCACACGTCGTACATCTCTTACACCAAGCTTCCACGTCTTTCTGCATTTTCGGCCAGTAGAATCGTCTCTTTATCAAGGCAGCAGTTCTCATTACTCCTTGGTGGGCAGCCATGGCGTGGTGATTGCAGGCCTTAAAGATCTGGGATCGGAGAGGCTTGGGAGCCACCACTTGCCATTGGGGGTTGGCTGTTGTTTCTTTTCTCCTGCGACATAAGACATTCTCTTGGACCTTCAGTCAGTGAAATTGACTCCATAATATCTTTACTTCTATGGATTTCTCTCGGATTGTATTCCAGGGAGGTCTGAAGTTGTGGTCCCGCAGAAGTTATTTCACAACCACAAGATCGGGGTCATCATTTTGTGCAGCTGCTAAATCGAGGACTGGCAAATCGAGAACCTCCTGCACTCGGGGGTCGACATCTTTGGCAGAGGTGACGGCTCTAACTCCATATGTCGGCCTCCAGGTGGCTTCGGTGAAAGGCAATGTAACCCATAAATTGTCTTCAAACTCAGGCTCGGGCCCATCGGGGGTCTCCCTAACTGCTCTTCTCCATCCTTTATGCTGTGTTCTGCTATCCTGGGGCTGGTCTGGCCCTGGAATTGTTTTCTCTTTGGATATAGCTGTAGGTTCATTCTCCAGCAAAGTCTCGATTCGGGATTTTTTCATCTCATTGGTCTGAGTGCCAGTAGTGGCCTGGGGAGGTGGGGGCCTAGAGGGTGAGGTGTCATCTGTGAAGGCTTCCTCCCGATCCTGCATACGGGCCATGTGGGCTGACTCTACAGGCTTACTGTCCTGGCTGTCCTCCATAGGGTTCGCACATGCATCCGTACGTCGGGGATCGTCTGGCTCACAACTTGGCACTGGCCTAATCGGTATCTCCTTCTTGGGGGTAGCCTCCTCAGCAATTGGGGCTGCTCGGGTTGATAAGGTCAAGTCCACATTGACACATTTGGGATCAAGGGTAGAATCAATACCCACATCCCAGAACAAGGCAGCATCTTCCTCTGACATCTCGACATATCCACCACAGTGACGCTGATATGGAAATGCGGGGGTATAACAGCGGGCTGTCTTGGTTTTTGGCACAGCTTCCTTTCGAAGTGGCTTGCACTTGGGACAGGTCTCTCTCTCTTGCACGGCCTAAATGTTCGTCTCGATAGCGCATCTGCATGGCTATGGTGCTTGCCGGGCTGATGGACAATGGTGAAATTGAACGGTTGTAGATGTGCTATCCACCGTGCAACCATCCCCTCGGGTTCCCTAAAGTTGCGTAGCCACGTTAAGCTAGCATGATCGGTCACCACTGTAAAATGCCTTCCTGTCAGGTAGTATCGAAATAGTTCTATCGCCATCACTACTGCTAGGAGCTCCTTGTTGGTCGTGCAGTAACGGTGTTGCGTATCGCTGAGGGTTTTGGAGGCATATGCTATTACTCCTTTAAGTACTTGTCCTCCCTAGTCCTGGTCCTGCTCTAGCACGGCTCCTATCCCGACATCACTAGCATCAGTGCTGAGAGTGAAATATCCTTTTCGGGTGAGGTAGGCTAGCACAGGTGTGGAAACTAACGCTGTGGTGAGGGTCCTGAAGGCTCCTTCACACGCGTCGTCCCACACTAAGTCCACCCCCTGTCACGTCAGGTTAGTCATTGGGGCTGTCACTGTAGAAAAACCAGGAATGTAACGTCTGTAGTAGGAGGCCAAACCCAGAAAAGCTCGCACATCCTTGACGTTTACTGCCGTCGGCCAGTTCTCTACGGCTTCTGTCTTAGCGGGATCCACTCCAACGCCCTGCCGACGGTCACTATGACCGAAGAACAGGACTTGTGCCCTCATAAGGCAACACTTTGTTGGTTTCAGTTTCAAATTTGCCTCCCGTATTTGTCTCCATTCCATCTTCAGCTGCTCCAATGCAGGATAAAACCCGGCCCTGTAAACGATAATGTCGTCGAGATAGGTCAAACAGACCTTCCAATTTAGGTCTTTTAAGACGAGCTCCATTAATCGTTCAAACATCGCTGGGGCGTTACAGAGCCCGAAGGGCATGACCGTGAATCAGAACAGCCCCTGTCAGGTCACAAACGCCGTCTTGTCTATGTCTTGCTGGTCCATTTCTACCTGCCAGTATCTCGAGTATAAATCCAGCGTGCTGAAGTACTGTGAGCCACATAACGCGTCTAGGGTGTCATCAATTCATGGCAACGGGTAGGCTTCCTGTAATCGACACAGAAGCGGGTGGTCCCGTCCTTCTTGGTGACTAGGACCACTGGGCTGGCCCAGCTGCTTTGGCACGGCTCTATCACCCCATGATCTAACATCTTCTGTACCTCTTCTTTTTCAATCTCTTGCTTGGTTATGGGCAATCGGCGAGGCAGTAGTCAGACAGGTCTCTGGTCCCCCGTGTCTATAGTGTGCTTAACCAATCAAGTTCTTTCCATGTCTGTTGGACCACTGCTGAAAACGTCCCTGAACTCGTAGATAGCGGCAGCCAACTCTTCCTGTTGTCTTAGTTAAATCGTCGGGCTACTTCCTCCATTAGGGGCTGTAAGTACTCTGGCAGGTCGGCTGGATCCATACGAACATCGATTCGAGCAGGTCGAAACGTGGCACGCCCCTGCAGGGTGGCAGCGGGCTGGTACTTGACGCGTCCATCTCTCAGCCATCCTTCATTGTCAGAGTCCTCGCTTTCACCGGAGTCTCGGGGTATCGTTGGCAGCATGCATTCCACTCTGTCACATTTAGTAATGACATGTGCTTCTCCTATTCTGGTGCCTCTATACAACGCGCGGGGTTTGACAGTGAGGTTCATGACTGGTATCAGGGTCTCCGATTGGTCTGGTATCTTCAATGCCGATCCTATCACGATCCCATCTTCAGCGTATCGCCACTGGTTGGAGCAAGGCTCTGCAACGGCAGCAGTCCTTCGTAACCAACTGGAAACATGTGTTGGTTTACATGGCACAATCACCTCAGTCCGAGCAGGCAGCTCTACATGTCGGGCTTTAGACCAGCTTTAACCACATGCTCTGGCTCGGGCACACAGCGAACCTGACGGTCCCCACCTGGAATTATTGTTTTCTCATAGACAGCTCACAGTCGTGCTGGCAGAGGAAATCTGAGCCCAAGATGCAGTTAGGGTTCTCCCGATTAGCACTGACGACAACCTCCTGGTCGTAGAAGCCCCCTGAAATTCCGATTTGTACGGTGGCAGTGCCTAGGGTCGGGGCTGCGCCTCCTTCAATAACTTTCAAGCGTAAATCTTCGTCTTTCTTCTTGAGTTTCAAAGGTTGGACAACTTGTAGAGTCTCATATAACGGCCGTCCTATCATAGTACACATGGCACCGGTATCCAAAAGTGCCAAAGTCGATATCTGATTAATGGTTATGGGAATCAACCATGCGCGATAATGCTTGTTCACAGTAGGGATAGGAGTCGTCTCCAGGTCGCTTTGCTTATCTATGGTCCTGACATCACTTGTCGGGGTCAGGATGACGGCCTGGGGAAGAGTCGGCTGATCCTCCTTTGGGGCTACGTTCTGCTTCGTTTTTTCTGTTTCCTTAACTAAGTCACCATAACAATAGTCAAGCCCCACTTATGCAATGAATGCCTCGGTGTGGGGTCATGCCTAGGGCTCTTGGCGTGACCCGGACTTAGTTTAAAGGCTTGTCTGCGTCGGGGCCATCACAAGACTTCGGCTTCTGCTTCTTCTTACGGGTAGCCCATTGGGTCCTACTGTGTAGAAATCCCCACTTGGACAGTCTCTCATGAAGTGTCCGTAGCCTTTACACTTAAAGCATTGGGGTGGCCCATCACAATTCCTCGATCTGCTTCACTCCTGCTGAGCTTCCCTTATTACGTTCCACGGTTTTCTCAGGGCCTTTGCTCTTGGAGGAATCCTTTGAAGGGGCTGGAAACGTCTCCCCATCCACACTTCAGACTCACTGTGGCCCTGGAGTGGGAGGACGTCTCTTCGGGTCCCTGCTCTGTCTCAGCTCGGGCCCCAATTTAGCAAGTATCTGCTCAGCGATATGTGTGGCTTCTGTCTTGGGCTTCTCTTCTTCTGAAAATTGGATCTGAGCTGACCCTCGACGCTGACGTCCATGTCCAGTTTCTTGATTCTCGACGGCTTCCAATGACCGTGCAACTCGCATTAAATCTTCAATGCGTCGCATCCCTGTGGCAGCTACCTGTATCCTCAGCTCGTGGCTATTGAGCCCGTTGAGAAATTGGTCTCCTACCATCTCATCTCTGGCAATCAGGTCTAACAGCGGCCATGCCATCTCGGCCAGTTTCTGCAAGGCATCTACATAAGTTGGTATGTCTTCTCTTCTCTGTCTCTTCCTGGTTTGAAACTGGGCTTTGTAGGCTGCAGTTAGGTCGCGGGGCTGGAACTGATGAGTCAATAATGTTTTCAAGTCGTCCCAATCCCGTGGGGGTAGAGGAGTCCGTCTGATGTATTCCAAGGCAACACCCCTCAGGTGTGTTCGGGCCTGCCTACACGTTTCATCTGGATCCCACGCGTGGAAAGTGGCAAACTCCTCCACCTGGAATATGAAATCGTCAAGCTTTTCCCTTATCTCTCCCTTAAACACATCAAGCTTTGCCAATCGGTGTTGCATCAGGGGCTTGGGTCTGGCTGTGTAGCGTGGTCCCGCAGCCGTCCCATATTGATCGTCATACGCTGGCATCGCTACATACGGAGGTGGGGGCCTGGCCTGCCGTGCTGGCTCGTGGCGTCGTGGCAGATGAGGGGGCCCTATGTCCAGTGGCCTTCAGCCAACCTCAGGTGCGTCTCTCGGCTCCCTATACTGTGCAGGTTCGCTCCCTAGTTGTCGTGGCTGAACAAAACTCCTCAGCATCGGCCAGTCGATTGATCAGAAGCGGTGTACGGGGCCATCTCACCCTCACCACAGAGGCCACACATTCTATCGGGGGTCGATTTTGTCGGCCACTCGGGCGAGCCCTACCTGACCCCTGGATGATCTGTTCTTCTTTCCTGCATAGCCTCTCCCCATATGCCATCAATCTCTGGCCTCGTAGGGCAACATCGGGTGCGTCCAAAGGCACAGGATGCTGCTGGGTTCTCGCATAGCCGTTCCCATCGAGATCCGATGTGGCTGTTGCACTCATTCCTGTAGCGATCATTGGGCAGGACTATTGGCTCCCCCACACCACATCGAATGTTGGTCTGTTCGTCTGTGACTGCATATACCAATGGTCTCAGGAACTGTAGCATTCAACCTCCGGATCACAACACTCCTCTGTCCCCTCATACACAGTATGGGTAATCACAGCACTGGCCCCAGCACGACCCGCTGGTTGCCCGAGTCTGAATGGCCTTGACTCTCCATACCGGGTCTGTCGGGATCGGTCATCTGTTTCCTCCTCACAGCAATTGGGGCCTCGGACCAGTGGCCATTAGACGTCGGGTTCCGCTCACTGCTCCCTCTACAGCTCTCTCCCATTGGTCCTTACGTGAGTCTACCCGACCCCCCTGGGAATACAAATCCTCTAGCTCAGTTTCTGTCTCTTCATCGGTTGGCAGCCAAGGCAGTCTCGATCGTGTAGCGGAATCAGGTTGGGTGGCTTTAGTACAACCTGCCGCTTGTGTTGTCATGCCTCCACTGGTGACTCCCCCTATCAAGTCAGTCGAAGTCGTTCTCCCTTTGTTCCTTCCCGCTGTTCCAGCATCATGGGTGGCTGCCGAAGCGGCTGTGTGTCTTACTGGTGTTGCTGAACTTGGTGTGGACGTAGCAGGGCCGTCACTCCCGTCTGTCCTCTTGTCGCTACCATGGCGTCGTTATTTCAATCAAATCTCAGTATCTCAGTAATCTCAGTAAATCAAGTATAACAAAATTTCTATTGGTGCACTAACGCCAATCGTGCTAAGTCCCACTATCATCGGGATGGCTTCTCTATCGTCTCCACAATGTGTTATTCATTTCAGTCACACTGCAGATCACTGGCACTCACTGGTAGTCGTCCAGAGATCCCGGACGAGCCCTCATTTGTGTGTCTTGTGGAGTCTCGCGTGTGTGTCCAGGTGTGACGTCGTGTGTCAGGAGGCACTGTTGTGCAGGGCGTCTGTCTGGTTGTCTAGGGGGGGATGTTCGTTGTTGGCTCGTCGCCCCCGTTCCCGTCGCCTCTGAGTCTGTTAACCTTGGACTGTCTCAGTCGAACCTGCCCTCGGGCACCCCACAGCTTCCCTTACTACAAGCGCCTTCTAAAGCAGTGATTCGGTTCCTCTGCGGGGCAGTGATCTCGCAGTGTCTTTTCTCCTTACATCGGTCATTCTGTCTGTCCTCTCTTGCTCACTCTACCGGCCCTCCTCAACAGGAACCCCACGTCCCTGGCTCAGCGGGCCCCCTTGGGACTGCCTGAACCCATGATTTAACTCGAACAGCGAAGATCTTCATTGGCGTTGACTCGTTTATTGGTAATGACAGCTAAACAGTGTTGTTCGTCCTTCGTTGTCGAAGATGACCATGAGCAAAATCAGTCATCAGTGCTGCCGATGGTGATGTCATGACTTGCGCGTGACTTGGATTATAGTGAGGGAGGCGCCCTAAACCTTAGCCAATCAGAATAGGTCCGATAGCTAAACAGTAATGCTCACTCCGTCAACTGACTACACGCTCACACGTTCACTCTGTAACTCACAGTTCAGGTCACGTCTCAGCAGTCCATCAGCTAACTGTCTCCTTTCAGCTGGAGCGGCTCATCTAACCCTGGCGGTATTAGGTGATCGCCACACCTCCTACCTAAATCCCACACATCGGTCTGACTTCGAATCCCACACCTCCGCAACGTTGCATCGCTACACGGGTGCCCTATCTGACTCTAAGTCTGGCTCTCTGTGTTCATCTGTCTGACTGCAATCATCTCTAGTCTGCTCAATTGTCTCTAATCTGGTTATTTACGTTTTATTTATACTAAAGACACCTGCCGTATGCAGGTTACCAAGGTAACCAAGGCGCCCTAAATCTTAGACAATCAGAATAGGCCCGATGTTCAATTATGTCCAGGGGCCTGAACACCTGTTTGGACTGGCCATTCTTACATGATTTCCTTTACCGATACATAGCGTAACTCAAAGCTACTTCGGGGCCTCGGACCTACTTTATCCTAACAGTACACGTTATTATCTTTCCATTAAGACCAAACATGACGTTCTTACGATGAGTATTCGCTAAGTTACCATTGATCGGTACACGCGTCCCGATCCACCAATACTCTGTCATTTCTTACATCCCGACCGTCTCGAGGGTTGGCTGCGGGACTCTGTACTGAGTCTCTTTTACATCGGGTACCCTCGGAAATGATTACAGACAACACCCTAAGCCTAGTGCTACCTATTGATCAAGGGAAACACCTCCCCCGATTCCGATTACAAAGTCCCAACTGTGACCGGGCCTGGCTAGTATACCCGATCGCGCCTGAAGTGTCCCTGCGGGGGTATCGGGATGGGCCTAACTGTCTACCCCCGCAACCTCTCTAACCTTTCGGGCTATCCCGATAGCTATTCTAAACAAAGAATAAAGACATAACAGTGGCTGTGACACTACACTAGCTATAGGAAAATTGCACTTGCAGGTGCAAGTTGCAGTAGCGGCCAGAGTCGTTTTGCTCATTATGGGTAACTGGTCTCGGTCAATCGTGAACCAAGTGGTGATACATTCAACCAATGGCCATCTAGTCTTTATTACTTGCCTGCTTTCAATGACCAAAATCAATTTAATAACACAACGTGGGAAATTGCCGCATCTGACAGATCAACCTGGCGCAGTATGATACACAAGGTGCAGTATGATACACGAGGTGTCCTACACAAGGTGCAGTATGATACACGAGGTGCCCCTACACAAGGTGCAGTATGGTACACGAAGTGCCCATAGTGCAAAAGCACAACGTATCAATGCCCTAAAGAAAAACGCAGGAGGCGAAAGGCTAGAGCTTTAAATTCTGCAGACATGCCCTCCAACCATCCCCCCCCCTCCCCAACTACCCTCTGGTGCCAAGCCTGTGGCAGGAGCTTTCATGCCCATATTGGCCCCATCTTCCATTATGATACATTACAAATCTTTTTAAACCGACTGCTGCCACGGTCATATTCGATGCCGGATGGCGAACAACAAAACACCTTTTATATAACACTACAAAAATTACACAAAATGCGAAAATGCTAGTACATTAAAATATTAATGATTTTAACATTATTTTAGCAGATGGCCAAGCTGGCCACACAGTCTGCAGTCCACGGTAATGTAGTTTGGTGGATTTCGTGAAACATTTGAATTCGTAAAAGCCTGGCCAAATATGAAGCTCCAAAGCGTGTGTTGATATTAAAATCACCCTCGGAAGTACTCTTTGGTGTGCAAGTCATCATTCGATAAGGATTTTCCCACAGGTACGGCATTTGCCGGTATTTCCCCGGACGGAGGCCCTTGATTGAAGATGATCAGATCCTGCATGACTGTGTTGTGATGTGTGAAGTTATCCTTGAGTTCCTGAAAGCTTGGAAATCCAGATACCCAACCTGTGGTAGTCTAAAAAACAAAAAGCTGGCCTAGACCAGTGACAAGAGAATGACTAATATTTACCAGATGTTGTGTTTGGACATTTTTGGGTCGTACAGAGTAATGTTTCTCTTACAAGCAATAGAAATGTGGGACGAGTGCTCCGTTGCCGAGCAAGCGGAAATAGGCTGCTTAACAAAGTGGAGCAAGAGAAACTCAAGAGGCACCGGGACATTGAGGTTTAGCCGGTATTGATCAGTACAGGGAAGAAGACCACAACTGCGGAAGAGGCATTTTGAAAAGATTTTTTTAAAATCGAATATGCGTAGTCTCCTCGGGTGCTGCATTCATGTCCCCAAAACACAAAATTTCGTCTGACAGAGTCGAGGTTTTTCATGTTGGACAAAGCTAATAATGGTAGGAGCATGGATTTGGAATTTGTATTTCCATGTCCCTTATAAAAGGAAAGCAAAGAAAAATGTCAAATTCAAAGTGAACAAAATCTAAAAAAATGCAAATACAAATTTTAATACCAAAGAAAAAATGTATCCACTGGCAAAATTTGAGCTACCAAAAATTAAATCCTTGAACGTGCTTAATGCAAATGCATAATTTACCGCCCCTTTAGTAAGATTCTTATCAAGTATCCTAATGTTGTATATACATGAAATCTTTCACAACTGCCAGGTTGAATTATTGAAAGACGTCCTCTGAAATTCCTATTGTACTGCGAGATTGCACAGACAATAACTCTTCCATCACGGACGTTTCTTATAGCGCGCGTTTGATCCTACGGCCAGTGGCAGAATATACTTCAGGCACTGTCAACACGGGAATACCTTTAACACCTGCCTACAATAATGGAGATCCTTCATCATATTGCGCCTTCAACCAGATTATGGGATTCCACCCAGTAGAAAAGTTTATGTAACATAGAAACGCTTTCTTATGGAAAACTTAACCAAATGAGTTTCACTTTGAACTACGTAAATCATCTCCCTTGGTTGTCATTATAATAGCATTTGCAAATATTTATTTAAACATAAGTCGAATGAGCTCTTTGGATTTTGTAATAACTACGCTTCATTTCAACTAGTCCGTACGACAATAGAGAGGGAGGGGGTGAATCGGGATTGAAGTCGGCTTTCAACCTCTCAGAGTCATATCACCAACAGCAAGTTGGATTCGGTTGTGTATGCAGGCGTATGCGGATGTGGCGACCGTGAGTTAATGTATTCCTATTCCCACAGGCAGAATACAATACCATAGAATTTCTTATCGCTTTTCGAGCCTTGACAAGGTGGGTCAATCATGTTTATATATTTTATTGAATGCCGCAAGTGCGCCATCCAGCGTTCTTCCCTGGTGATAGATGTCTCTGATGTAAAGGATACAATATATGAAATGGTTATTTTTCACAATTTGTACAAGACTGGGCTATTTATAGTCTGGATGATTTTGTCCTATTTGGAATAGTTGACCCTTGCGATGAGAATGTGCACAATCGTTTCATCTGCATTAATTGCAAAAACAGGCCGATTTGATTATTTTTATTATTCATGTTATTAAACATAATACTTTCATTTTCTTTTTTTTCGAAGCCAATTATCATTCGATCAATTAGCCATATATGATTCCCAAATAACACTGTCAGCGTACTTGTGCTCTGCACAGGTGAAATTATTCTTCCCTACTGTATGAACCTGTTAACACAAATACATGTATATGCGTGTGAAACGAAATCCGAAATCCAGCCTATAATTTCCATTTCTGAGATAAGGGATTCACATGATGGACAACAGACGGACGGCGGACAAATATGATCTAATCTCACCAGCGCTCCTAGTTAATACCACCTGTGATAAACCTGGCCCTAGCTTCAGTATAGACGTAGCATGTAATGATTCTGTTGCAAACACAGAAACCCATTGATGCGGGCTATGTTATGAGTGTTAAAATTACGTTGACAAGCTCTAAGCCGAATAAAGTTCGCCTCAAACAGATTGGTATGATAAGTGTGATCAACTACTGACAAGTACAGTAGGATTTGGCAGTGATGGTGCAAGCAGGACTTGTGTTCATCTTTTGCCTATATCTCGGGGTAAAAACACAAGGTAAGCATTTGTTTAAAGTATAATCAACCAAAGTACACAATTGTTGCGCAAGGGCTTTCCCCCTCCGCTAGTAGCTATAAGCAACTGTGGTGAAAGCGTTTCAAAATTGCATCGAATGATACTTTAACATATCCAAACTAAAAACCACCCTAGTCTACTGCATGTACCCTAGAACTGTCGTTCTACAGTTTAAATAACTACGTTTCAATATAAAGTTTGAGATTTGTGATTTTGTTATATGATGAAGTGCTAATATAAAGGTAAACTATAAAATTCTCCAACATTAATTTATTCAAAATATCCAACTTGCTGTTATTGCAGCATGACTGCATGAAAAGTTTCATTAGAACACCCCTTCGCCGATGAGTGAAGACTCTTGATGCATCCTCCCGCGGACATGGGGAGCGAATCCCGCAAGCTTAGCACCCCTGCTCCCGAGATTCGTCCATACCATAATTACTTCGTGAACTCGTTCGATAACCCTTAATTACTGCAACATAAAGCATATATCTGTTTGGATAGAATCCCAGTGTAGTGTATCAGCCACTTTCCAGGTTAGCTTGCCTTTAAAGGTCAGTTTGAGTTCTGCGCCGTAGAATATTGGAGGGTAAACGATCATTTTGCCTCCTCGCAGTGAGTTGAAATACGCGCAGTGTGTAAAACCTATAGGAGACTGTAATATCTTCAATAGACCTTAAATGAAGGAAAGATAG